>Ga0134128_10001984_pt1 | contig 25689 bp, 24 predicted proteins | sample KB31754_FD_96462 | JGI IMG/M metagenome (GOLD analysis project Ga0134128, IMG submission 96462) | Terrestrial soil microbial communities with excess Nitrogen fertilizer from Kellogg Biological Station, Michigan, USA - KB3-175-4 | ecosystem: Environmental > Terrestrial > Soil > Unclassified ...
GGCGATCGCGGCCGGCGCCGGCGAGTCGCGCGCCGCCGCGCAGCGCGTCCGCGGCGGGCGTGTCGCCGTGTCTGATCGCCGGCATCGCACCGAAGAGGACGGCCTCAACGATCGCCAGGGCGAACGTCACGACGACCACGAGCGGCGAGACGACGATTTCGTGGAGGCGGGGCAGTCGCCCGGGCGCGATGGCGACCAGCGCGCGGACCGACGCCGACGCGATCGCGAGCCCGGCGGCGCCGCCGGCCGCGCCGAGCCACACGCTTTCGGCGAACGCGTCGCCCATGAGGTCGCGCCGGCGGGCGCCGAGCGCGGATCGCACCGCGCACTCGACGTGCCGGCCCTCGGCCCGGACGAGCAGCAGGTTGGCGACGTTCGCGCACGCGATCAGCAGGACGATGCCAATCGTCCCCATCAGCACCCAGAGCGTGCGGCCGATGTCGCCGACGACGTCGGCGGCGAGCGGGTGGACGTTCGGCGCCAGCTTCAGCGCTTCGAACTCGCGCAGCGTGAACCCCGGCGGCAGCGGAAACGACGCGAACGCCTGTGGAATCAGGCGCGCGAGGTCGCGGTTCGCCTGGTCGGGCGTGACGCCGGGCTTGAGCCGCGCGACCGACCGGTAGTCGAACTGCCCGAGGATCGCGGCGGCACGGTCGAGCTGCAACGGCAGAATCAGCGACGCGTCGCGATCGATGAAGCGGAAGCTCGCCGGCATGACGCCGATCACTTCCCGTGAGAGGCCGTCGACGACCACGCGGCGGCCCACGGCGGCCGGATCGCCGCCCAATCGCGCGCGCCACCACCCGTCGGAAATCAGCATGGTCGGGTCGCTCGCGGGCTCGTCGTCGGCCGGCGAAAACCAGCGGCCGATCGCCGGTCGGACGCCGACCATCGGCAGCACGTCCGCGGTGACGTTCAGCGCCGTGGCGTCCTCCGGCGCGCCGAGGCCGGTGACGACGTGGCGTACCCACGAGAAGAGGCCGATGCCGTCGAACGACGCGCTCCGGTCGCGATACGTGAAATAGAGAAACGGCGCGGAGCCGGCGTCCGGGAAGTTGGCGCCAGGCGCGTGATGCGTGACGTCGACGAGCGCTTCCGGATGCACGTAGGGCAGCGGCTCGATGAGCACCGCGCGGACGACGCTGAAGATGGCGCTTGTCGCGCCGATGCCGAGTGCGAGGGTGACTACCGCGACCGACGTGAAGAGCGGCGTGCGGAGCAGCCGCCGCAAGGCGTAGCGCATCGTCATGCGGGACACCTTACGGCATCTCGCCGAGCGGGTGCGGACAGTGGGCGGTCGTCCGCGGCCGGGCAGTACGATGACCTGCCTCGGGTGAGTGCGGCGACTACTGCGTCGGACGGTTCGCGGGCCTCCAGAGCGACGCGGCGACCGACTGACGCTACGCGCGTTCGTCGCGGGCGAGCGTCACCGTTCGTCCGTCGAGCGCGACGGTCAGTTGATTGCCGTGGACGCGCGCGTCGGCCGTCCCCATCTGACCCATGACGTCGGACTGCAGCCGCCCGCCGCCGTCGACGGACCAGCGACCGCGGCGCTCGGTGCCGAAGACACGAATGGTGACGACGCCATTCGCGGTAAACGTCACCGTCACCACCGGACTCGTCCACGTGCCGACGATGGCCTCGGCGAGCGGGCGCGGATCGGCGGCCGGTGTCGATGACGCCGCTGGTGAGGAGTCGACCATCGCCTCGAACGCGTGGCCAATCGCGCCGAGCTCGGCGCGGGCCTCGTTCCGTCGAACCTGATCCCCTGAGAGCATCGCCTCTTTCATCGAAGTAAACATCGTCCGCGCCGAGAGATTCGCCGGCACCGCCGGGTCAGGCAGAGGCTCGATGTTCACGATCTTCCGGCTGCGAGGCAGGTAGAAGACACGGACGTAGCCGGTCTCCGGCGCCGAATCGTACGTCCCTCGCGAGACGCGGAAGCTTCGCTTGCCGACCTCGAGGTAATAGGTTGCCCGCGCGCGGCCGTTGCCCTGGCGTCGCCTGCCGATCGCGCCTTCCGTGGATTCGACGCGTCCCTCACGCAGATCCCGCGTGAGCGCGTCGGCGCCGATAGTCGCGCGCACCGAGATGATCGCCGCGAGCACGACGCAGCCGGCGATGATGCCGCCGCGCAGGGCGAGCGAACTTCGAGGCGACGCGAAGAAATAGACGATCGCCGCGCCGGCGACGAGATACGCCGCCGTGCTGAGGGCGCTGCGATGGTTCGAGCGCGCGTAGGCCGCGAAGCCCTCGCGCTGGGCGTCGCTGAGGGCGCCGCGCTTGTTCGTCTCGAGGGCCTGGGCGTGGAGCAGGTCGAGCGCGGCCACGAGCCGGAGAATAGCACCGCGGCGCCGTGCCGCTCACGGCGTCGCTGCGGTGATTGGCGGCTACAGCCTCAGATCCCACGTCTCGGCCACGAGCCCCCTTCGACCGAAGGCGTCGTGCCGCTTCCGGGCCGCGACGACGAATCCGGCTCGTTCGTACAGCCGGCGCGCGGCGTCGAGCTCGCTCTGCGTCCACAGCGTGATCGTCCGGTAGCCCGCCTGACGCGCGAAGCGCACGCAGGCGTCGACGAGCCGCGCGCCAATCCCATGCCCGCGCGCCCAGGGCTCGACGTAGAGGAGCCGCAGCTTCGCGACGGTCTTCGAGGCCTCGACCAGAAACACGGATCCGGCGACCTCGCCGTCCAGTTCCGCCACCCAGCAGCGCTCGCGGGCCGCGCGCCGATGCTGCACGAAGCCGGCGACGATCTCGGCGACGAGCGCCTCGAACTCCTCGTTGTAGCGCCACTCGCGCGCGTAGAGCACGCCGTGCCGATGCACGATCCAGCCCAGATCGCCGGCGCGCGGCCCGCGGAGCACGCACGGGCTCGTCGACGACGAGGCGGCGCCGAGGAGCCGCTCGATCGTGCGCGTCGATCGGACCAGGTCCTGTCGGGCGTCGGGGGAGACGGGCCGGAGCATGCGCGAGACGTCGGTGGTCGACTGCCGATTGAGCGCGGCGAACGCGGCCCGCCCGCGCGGCGTCAGCGACAGGTGCGCGCGCCGCCCATCCTCCCGAGCGCGCGTCCGTCGCAGCAGCCGACGGTCGGCGAAGCCGCTCAGGATGCGGCTGAGATAGCCCGCGTCGAGGTCGAGGGCGCGCCCGATCTCGGTGGCGGTGGGCTGCTCGCGGTGGGCGATCTCGTAGAGGACGCGCCCTTCGGCGAGCGTGAACGGGCTGCCGAGCAGACCTTCCTGGAGCACGCCGATCCGGTTCGTTTAGAAGCGATTGAAGCCGCGGACGGCCGCGACCGTCGTGGTGGCGTCCATGACCCGCCATTCTCGCGTCAAGTACTTGACTGAGTCAACTATCTGAGGGCGCGCCGGCCCGGCGGGCGTCCGCGCCACGGCCGGGTGCGCGGCCGCCGCTCGGCGCATTTGACGACCTTCGGAACCGCGTGGTAGCGTCGCATCAATGCACTCGTTCGCGCGCACGTCGTGTTGTTGTCGGTCCTCCCAGACCGACTCTGCCGTGCTCCGCGCGTGACGCTGCCGCTCCGCTAGCCGCAACGCCCGCCGACATTCCAGCCCCGCAGATCGGTCCTTCCGATCCGCGGTGTGGTGTGGAAACCGACGAGCGAGGCCGACGTGAGCGATCCGAGATCAGCAGACAGCAACAGCCGCCGTTTCAGAACGACGCCGCGACCGGCCCTCTTCCCGGTATTTCTGAGGCTCGCCGGCCGGCCGGTCCTCGTCGTCGGCGCCGGCCGCGTCGCCGCGTCCAAGATCCCCGCGCTCGTCGCGGCGCGCGCGCGCGTCACCGTCGTCGCCCCCGCGATCCATCCGGACATCCGACGTCTGCCCGTCCGCGTGATCCGCCGCCGGTTTCGGCGAGCGGATCTCGACGGCCAGTGGTTCGTCGTCTCGGCCGCCACCTCGGCGGTCAACCGGTCGGTCGCGAAGGCGGCTGAGAACCGCGGCGTGTTCGTCAACGCCGTCGATGACCCCGCCAGCGCGACGGCGTATCTCGGCGGCGTCGTCCGCCGCGACGGCGTCACGATCGCGATCTCGACCGACGGCGTCGCGCCGGCGCTTGCGGGGCTCTTGCGCGAAGGCGTCGACGCGCTGCTGCCGGGCGACCTGGCTCGCTGGATGCAGCGGGCGCGCGCCCTGCGTCGGCAGTGGCGCCGCGACGCGGTGCCGATGGCCGAACGTCGGCCCCGGCTGCTCCGCGCGCTGACCGCGATCTACTCGCGCGAGCCGCGACGGCGGCGCATCGGTGGGGCGCGGGCGTGACGACGCCTCCCGGTCACGTGTCGATCGTCGGCGCCGGACCCGGTGATCCGGGACTGCTGACCGTGCGCGCGTGGCATCGGCTGCGCGAGGCGGATGTCGTCTTTGTGGATGGCCTCGTGCCCGACGCGATCCTCGCTCTGGCGCCGCAGGCCAGACGCGTGTCCGTCTCACGCCGGTCGGCGCACGACGTTCCGCCGGCCGCGGTGGCGGCGCTCATCGCCGATGCCGCGGCGCTGGGGCAGCGTGTCGTTCGGCTCCGCGCCGGCGATCCCTTCGTGCTCGCGCGAGGGGCGGAAGAAGCGCTCGCGCTGGCGGAGGCCGGTGTCCCGTTCGAGGTCGTGCCGGGCCTGTCGTCGGCGCTCGCCGCGCCGTCTCTGGCCTCGATTCCTCTGACGCACCGCGGCCTCGCCTCGGCGTTTGTCGTCGTGAGCGGCCACGCCCCGGCGTCCTACGCGCCCGTGTTGCGCGCGCTGCCGCCCGACGCCGTCACGGTCGTGGTGCTGATGGGCCTGGCCCAGCGCGCCGTGATCGCGGAGACGCTCCTCGATGCCGGCTGGCGCCACTCGACGCCGGCAGCCGTCGTCGTGTCGGCTGGATGGCCCGAAGAGCGGCACTGGTACGGCACGCTCGGCGGCCTCGCCGAGGGCGAGCCGCCGATCGACGCCGCCGATCCGGGGGTCATCGTCATCGGCGGCGTGGTCGGTCTCGCGGATCTGCTGGACCACGCGCGGGCCCGCCGGCCCGCTGAGCCAGCGAGATTCGCACAGACGGCGGGCGCGGGTCGATGGGCGCGCGCCCCGATTGGACAGGAGTGAGTGACATGGCAGCAGCTGACGATTCGAGCACGTACGGCCGCGCGCGGTTGTCGTTCGCGCGGGTCGAGGACATCGACGAGTTCGCCGAGACGCTCGGCCGATTCGAGCGGGGGGAGATCTCGGCCGACGCCTGGCGGGTGTTCCGTCTCGTGCGCGGCACGTACGGGCAGCGGCAATCCGACGACTCGCACATGGTGCGCGTGAAGATTCCACAAGGGGTGCTGACCGGCGGGCAGCTTCACGCGATCGCCGGCGTCGCGGAGCGCGACTCGCGCGGGTTCGCCCACATCACGACCCGGCAGAACATCCAGCTCCACTTCGTGCCGCTGCCCCTCGTCGAGCGCGCGATGCGCGACCTGGCCGACGAGGGCCTGACGACCCGGGAAGCGTGCGGCAACTCGGTCCGGAACATCACCGCCTGTCCGTACGCCGGCGTGTCGGCCACCGAAGTGTTCGACGTCACGCCGTACGCCGAGGCGCTGACGCGCTACTTCCTGCGGCACCCGTTGAGCGGCGTCCTGCCGCGCAAGTTCAAGATCGCGTTCGAGGGCTGCGGCGTCGATCACGTGAAAGCCGCGATCAACGACCTCGGCTGGCGCGCGCGCGTCGTGGACGGGCGGCGCGGCTTTCAGCTGCTCGTCGGCGGCGGCACCGCCATCCTCTGCACGAGCGGCAACGTGCTTTTCGACTTCCTCCCGGCCGATCGGATGCTCGATGCGGCCGAAGCCGTGCTCCAGGTTTTCCACCGGCACGGCGATTTCCAGCACAAGCACCGCAACCGGCTGAAGTTCCTCGTCAAGTCGATGGGCTGGGACCGGTGGCGCGCGGCATTCGAAGAGACCTTTGCCGAGATTCGAGCGGCCGGCGGCACGCCCTTGCCCTTCGACCCGGAGCGGCCGCCGATCGAGGCCGCGCCCGACTGGCCGCAGCCGGAGGCCGCGTCGGTGGATGACGTCGCGACGCGCGTGCGCGCCGCCGAAGTCCGCGGCCCCGGCATTCTGCCGGCGGGACAGCCCGTGCTCGCCCCCGGCGACGAGGCGTACCGTGCGTGGGCGGCGACCAACGTTCGCCCGCAGAAGCAGGCGGGCTTCGTCAGCGCGGTGGTGACCGTGCCGCTCGGCGACGTGACGTCCGCGCAGTTCCGCGTTCTTGCGGACCTCGCGCAGGCCTTCGGCGACGGCAGCGTGCGCGTCACGTTAACGCAGGACATCGTCTTCCGCTGGGTGCGCGCGGAACGTGTCCGCGGGCTCTTCGATCGTCTGGCCGCCGCCGGTCTGGGCCTCGGCGGCGCCGACACGGTCACCGATCTGACGAGCTGCCCTGGCGCCGAGTCGTGCAAGCTGGCCGTCACGCAGTCGCGCGGCCTTGGGCGGACGCTCGAGACGTTCCTCCGCGCGCGTCCGGATCTCGTGGCCCGGGCGCCGGACATCGACATCAAGATGAGCGGCTGCCCGAACGGCTGCGGTCAGCATCACATCGCGGGCATCGGGTTCCAGGGCAGTCTGCGGAAGGTCGGCGAGCGCGCCGCGCCCCAGTATTTCGTCCTCGTCGGCGGCGGCGTCGGCGGCGACACCGCCCGCTTTGGACGCGTCGTCGCGAAAGTTCCCGTGCACCGCGCGACGCACGCGCTCGAACGTCTGCTGACGTGGTACGCCGACGAGCGGCGCGCCGACGACACGAGCGAGACGTTCTTCGCGCGGCAGGAGGTGGCGCGCGTGAAGGCGCGGCTCGCGGATCTCGAAACGCTGACGCCCGCCAACGCGACCGCGGACGACTTCGTGGATCTCGGCGACACCGCCGCGTTCAGGGTCGAGACGATGGAGGGCGAGTGCGCGACGTAGCCGCGCGACGACATAGCGCCTGCTGCACGACTCGCGCGCGCAGATGACGCCGAACGGGGCCGCCCCGCCCGGCGCGGAGCCGCCTCCCGTGACGAGCGCCCTTCGGCGAGCACCGGGTGGGGCTGTTCGGCGGCAGGACCCGCCAACGGCGAGTTCTGAAACGCACTCTTACGCCGGCTGCGAGCCGACCGCGCACATCCAGCCGGACGGATGCGAGTGCACCTGGACGTCCGCGAAGCCGGCGGCGACGAGCGCCGCGCGATGCTCGTCGAGCGTCAGATACCGCGCGCGCAGCATCAGGCGCATCGCCGGCCAGTACAGCCAGTCCATCGGGCGGCCCCTGTAGGTCTCCGCGATGAGGAGGAACCGGCCGCCGGGCGCGAGCACGCGCCTGACCTCGCCGAGATCGGTCGCCAGATCCGGCCAGTAGTAGTGCGTCTCAACGGCCGTGACGAGATCGAAGCCAGCGTCGGGGAACGGCAAGTGCGAGACCGAGCCCTGCTGGATCGACACCCGGCCGGACTCGATGAGCGCGGCGTTCGTCTCGCGCGCGACGGCCACGCTCGCCGCCGAGTAGTCGATGCCGTCGATGTGGCCGTCGGTGGCCATCGCTGCCATCGTCTGAATCGTGCGGCCGCCGCCGCATCCGATGTCGAGGATGCGCGTGCGCGGTCCGACGGTGACGTGGGTGAGTCCCCAGGCCGTGAGGCGCGCGTGTCCGAAGTTCATCGCGCGCGCGAGCCGGCGGCCGAACCAGCCCGCCGGCTTCCGGCACTGGCGCGTGAGGGCGATCGCCGCCAGGATCGCCAGGCCGATGGTGATCGTGCGCCGGAGGAGGACGAGATTCATTCGGCCTGCGCGGCGCGCGCGAGCCCGGTGAGCGCCCGGAGGTCCGACGCGAGCGAGGTCCACGCGCCGGCGCCGAACCGGCCGACGACGGCGCGTTGCGCGGCCCGCCAGTGCGGCATGGCCGCGCCGATCCGGCGGCGCGCGCGCGGGGTGAGGGCGACGACCTTGACGCGCCGATCCCGGCCGGACCCGATGGTCACCAGGCGGCCGCGCCGCAGCGGCGCGAGGGCGCGATAGAGCGACGTCCGCTCGAAGACCAGCTCCTCGTTCAGCTCCGCGAGGGGCGCCGAGCCGCCGTTCCGCTCCAGGGCCTTCAGAATCGAGAACTGGGTCGTCGTCAGGCCGGCGCGCGTCAGGTGGGCGTCGTACAGCCGCGCCAGCGATCGCGACGCGCGCCGCAGCGTGCCGGCGGCGCAGGGCAGGTGTTCGAGGTCGCGCGGTCGTGAGGCCATGTGTGATGCATACACAACATAAGTGAACCGGCGCGCGGCGTCAAACGCGGCGCCGGAGGGGCGCGGCTAGGCGTTCCGGCGCCGGAACGCGCCCTGCTGGGTCTCGGAATCGAAGCCCGGCGCGGCCGATCCCGTCGTGGCGTAGTGATACAGCGCGGCGACGTAGATGCCGTGCAGCGCCGAGAACGCCGCGAGCAGCGTGACGCCGCCGGCGGCGCCGATGACGATCGCGGCGACGATCTGGTGCAGGCTGACCGCGACGCTGGCGACGAAGCCGCCGAGCAGCAGCCAGCACACGAAGGCGACCACGCCGACGCCGACCGTCCCGATCACGCCCTCGCCCCAGGCGTCCTCCATGAGCGTGAGCGACCGTCCGAACAGCGCGCTCACCGGCACGTCCTCGAGCACGAGCACCGGCACGACGAAAAACGTCGCCAGTGACCACGCCGCGCCGAGCACGCCGGCGACGAGCCGCTCGACGAGGCGCCCGCGGCCGCGAATCAGCTGCAGCAGCGTGCCGACGGTCGCGGCAATGACCGCCCAGCCCAGAATCTGACCGGCGTGATCGGCGGCGGCCGAGATCGCCGATCCGAGCGTCGGATTCCCGCCGCGCAGGCGCTCGGTCGCGCCCGCAATCACGGCCGCGTGAAAGAAGATGCCCACGAAGTACGTGACGACGTACATCACGAACATCGGCAGGAAAAGGATGGGCTGCGGCGGCTGCTGCACGCCGCTCAACCCGAAGCCGAAGGTGCCTACGAAAAAGGTCGCGACCACCAGCGCGGTGACGATCCCCGACAGGATCGGCAGGATCATCAGCGCCTTGTCCTGCATCAGGACTCGAAAGGACTGCTCGGCTAGTTCCAGGCTCCGCCCCAGGCGTCCCATGGTTCCCTCCCCGAACGATCGGATTCAGGGACGAAATCGTACAACAGCCGCCGGACGCCCGGCGGGGCGGGGCGATCGGGCTGCGCGGCCGCCTACGCGGCCTCCCGGAGGGGGCGGAAAAACGCGCGGATGTCTTCGGCGAGAAGCGCCGGCTCCTCGAGCGCGGCGAAGTGGCCGCCCGCCGGCATCGGCGTCCAGCGCTGCACGTTGAAGAACCGCTCCGCCCATTCGCGCGGCGGATGCGAGATGTCCTTCGGGAACATCGCGAACGCGGCGGGCACGCGGGTCGACCCCACGAGCTGCTTGACGCCCTCCACCGTCCACGTGAGCGGCCCGCTCTTCACGAAGTCGGCGTAGGGCAGGAAGGACGATCCGATCGTTCCCGTGGCCCAATAGAGCGTGACGTTCGTCAGCAGTTCATCCTTGCTGAACTTCGTCTCGACGTCGCCGTGACAGTCGCTCCAGGCGTGGAACTTGTCGACGATCCACGCCGCGAGCCCTGCGGGCGAGTCGTTGAGCCCGCGCGCCAGCGTGTACGGCCGCGTGCCCTGAATCAGGGCGTACGCGCCGTCCGTCTGCTGCCATCGAGTCGTCGCGACGAGATACTGCCGCTCGTCGTGCGAGACCTTCGCGGGCTTGTGGAAGAGATGCCAGAACGGCACGTCGGTGAGATGAATGCCGACGAGCGATGAGGCGTGACTGCGCGCGAGCTGCTCGGTGACCGTGCTGCCCCAGTCGCCGCCGTGCGCCGCGAATCGACGGTAGCCCAGAATCCTCGTCATCAACTCGTGCCAGAGACCGCCCACCCGGAAGATCGCGCCGGGCTTTGACGGCTTGTCCGAAAACCCGAAGCCCGGCAGGCTCGGCACGACGACGTCGAACGCGTCGGCGGAGTCGCCGCCGTGGGCTTCCGGATGCGCGAGCAGCGGAATCAACTTCGCGAATCGCAGGAAGGAGTCCGGGTAGCCGTGGGTCAGAACGATCGGGAGCGGCCGATCGCCCGAACCGCGCGCATGAAGAAAGTGGATGCCGACGCCGTCGACGTCGGCGCGGAACTGCGGCACGCGATTCATGGCGGCTTCCTGCCGCCGCCAGTCGAACGACCGCGTCCAGTACTCGACGAGTGCGGCCAGTTCCTCATGGCTCGCGCCGAACGACCACCCGTCGTCGATGTCGTCCGTCCAGCGGGTGCGCTCCAGGCGCGAGTGGAGATCGTCGAGGGTGGGCTGCGGCACGTCCACCGTGAAGGGAATGATGCTCATCGTGTCCTCGCCGGCGCCGATGCCGATCGTCATGCAACCGGCGAGCCAGCGGCCGTCGGCGACTCGCGTCGACCGGCGCGCGTGCGCGGGCGGGCGCGCGGCGGCTCGTCCCCTGACCCTGCCAGGAAAGGGTCGCCGGCGACCCGCACCCGGTCGTCCGGAACCCTCGCGGGTCTTCGCTCGTCCAATCGGTCTTGAGTGACATATACTTCAGTGCAATACATTAATCGCTGAAGGAGCCCGCGCCCGTGTCTCACGACCAGTTGAAGAAAGGCAGCACCGAGCTGCTGATCCTGGCCCTGCTGGGCTCGCGCGCCCGGCATGGCTACGAGATCGGCAAGCTCATCGAGGCCGAGTCCGGCGGCCGGCTGACGTTTCGCATCGGATCGCTCTATCCGGTGCTGTGCCGGCTCGAGGACCGCGGCCTCATCGCCGGCCGCTGGGTCGAGAAGCCCGGCGACCGCCGGCGCCGCTTTTATCGCCTGACGCCCGAAGGCCAGGCCGTCCTCAAGCGGCAGCGCAGCGCGTGGGAAGAGTTCAGCGACGCGGTCAACCAGATTCTCCGGAGTCGTCATGCCTGATTGGCGCGCGTACGTGCGGGAGCAGCTGCCGCTGGCCGGCGCCCGGCCCGCGCACGAAGCGGACATCGTCGACGACCTGGCGAGCCAGCTCGAGGAGGCGTACCGCGAAGCCCTCGCGCTCGGCGCGACGGCCGCCGACGCCGAGGCGGCCGCGAAGGCCCACGTCACCGACTGGGCCGCGCTCGCGCGGAAGGTCGCGAAGTCCGCGCGGATCGGCGGCACGAAGGCCGACCGTCTGGAACATCACGTCGGCGAGGCGGCCGCGCGCGGCGGCCGCCTGGCGCGCGTCGCCGCGGGCGTCCTGGCCGACGCGCGGTTCGCACTCCGACTGGCTCGCGGCAATCCGGCGTTCACCGCCGTCGCCGTGCTGACGCTCGCGCTCGGCATCGGCGCCAACACGACGATCTTCAGTTGGATCGACGCGATCCTGCTCAACCCGCTGCCGGGCGCGGATCCGGCGCGAATCGTGGACGTGGGGCTCGAGACGAAGACCTCGTCCTACACCGCCATGTCGTATCCGGACTATCTCGACTTGCGGGCGGCCGCGCACACGCTCGACGGGCTGATCGTCCACGATGCGCAGGCCGGCGCGCTGGCCGGGCCCGGCGGCGCCGACCGCATCTGGGTCGAGATGGTGTCCGACAACTTCTTCGATGTGCTGCACGTGACGCCGGCGGCCGGCCGCGGCTTCGAGGCCGCGGAAGGGCGCGCGGCGATTCCCGTGGTGATGCTGAGCGAACGGATCGCGCGCGCGCGGTTCGGCGACGCGGCGCACGCGCTCGGCCAGACCGTCGACATCAACGGAAAGCCGCTGACCGTGATCGGCGTGGCGCCCTCGGCGTTTGCCAGCGGCTACACCGCTCTCGCGATGGACGCGTGGATTCCCGTGCCCCTCGCCGGCATCGTCCAAGCTGGCGCCAACCGGACGGCAGTCCGCAACAACTACTGGCTCGACAGCCTGGCGCGGCTGGCGCCGGGCGTCACGCCCGATCAGGCCTCGGCCGATCTCACGGCGATCGCGACGAGGATCGCGCTGGCTCAGGGCGCCAGGCCCGATGGCCGGATGACGCTCGTGCCGCTCTGGCGATCGCCGCGGAACGCGCAATCCGTGCTCGGACCCGTGTTGCTCGTCCTCATGGCCATGGTCGCGGTGGTCCTGCTGATCGCCTGCGCCAACGTCGCCAATCTGCTGCTCTCGCGAGCCGCCGTCCGGCAGCGCGAATTCGCGCTGCGTCTGTCGCTCGGGTGCGGCCGGGGGCGGCTGATTCGCCAGCTGTTGACCGAATCGTTCCTGCTCGTCGCCGTGGCGGGCTCGGCCGCGCTCATCACCCAGTTCTGGACGGGCGGCCTGCTCGTCTCGTTCATCCCGCCGACCGAGTTTCCGATCTCCCTCACGACGCATGTCGATGCCGGCGCGGCGGCGTTCACGGCCACGATCGCCCTGGCGAGCGCTGTCCTGTTCGGTCTCGCGCCGGCGCTGCAGGCCGGCCGCACGGATCTGACGTCGGCGCTCAAACCCGGCATCCGCGCCTCGGGCTGGCGCTCCCGGCTGCGCAGCACGCTCGTCGTGGCGCAGGTCGCGTTCTCGCTGGTGCTGCTCATCTCCGCCGGGCTCTTCGTGCGCAGCCTTCAGCATGTGCGCCTCATCGACACCGGGTTCCGATCGGATCACCTGCTGCTCGCGTCAGTCGATCTCTTCGCGGCCGGCTACGATCGTCCGCGCGGCAGCGTGGCGCTCGATCGCATGCTGATGGACATCCGCGCGCTGCCCGGCGTCGAGTCGGCGAGCGTGGCGCGACGCGTGCCGCTCGGCATCTCGACCAGCAGCAGCTCCAGCGACGTCGAGCCCGAGGGCTATGTCGCGCCGACCGACCGACCGGCCTGGTCCTATCTCAACTGGGTCGGCCCGGACTATTTCCGGACGATGGGCATCCCGGTCGTCGCCGGCCATGAGTACACCGTTGCGGACCGCGCGGACCAGCCCGAGGAATTCGTCGTCAATCGCGCCTTCGTCAAGCGCTACTGGCCCGGGCAGAACGCGATCGGCAAGCGGATCCGCTACGGCAAGGACTGGTTCGTCGTCCGCGGCGTCGTCGCCGATTCGAAATACCGCCGCCTCAACGAGCCCGCGTCGCCGTTCGTGTATTTCTCGACGACGTGGAACTACCGGCCGGACGTGGTGTTCCACGTGCGGACCGTCGCGGATCCGGTGGCGCTGGCCGACGCGGTGCGCCACGCGATTCAGCGGACGGATCCGCGGCTGGCGGTGTTTGGCGTCACGACGTTCGATGCGCACATCGAGGCGGCGTCATTCCAGCAGCGGCTGGCGGCCACGCTGTTGTCGGCCTTCGGCGCCCTCGCCGTTCTGCTCGCGTCGATGGGCCTCTACGCGACGATCGCTTACGCGGTCTCGCGGCGGACCCGCGAGATCGGCGCGCGGCTCGCGCTGGGGGCGACGCGGCGGGACATCACGCGTCTCGTGCTGTCGCAGGCATTTCGTCAGACGGCGGCTGGTCTCGGCATCGGTCTCGTGCTGGCCGCCGCGCTGGCGCAGTTGTTCGCATCGCTCCTCGTGGGCATCACGCCGGCGGACCCGGTGACGCTCGGCGGCGTCACGCTCCTGCTCGCGTTCGTGGCGTTCGCCGCGAGCTACGTGCCGGCCCGCCGCGCGGCGCGGCTCGACCCGCTCGAAGCGCTGCGGTATGAATAGGCGGTCGGGGCGGCGAGGATGGCGTCCGGCCGCTCCGGGCGGGCCCGACCGGCGGCGTGATAAGCTGATGCAGACCGGATTTTCCCACGTGCTTTGCCGTCTGTAAGCGTGGCTGGCGTCGTCCGACGCCTTCCTTCTTATATCCAGCCTGGCCCCGAGTCGAATCCGCCCGAAGCCCTTCGTGCTTCGATTGACGCGCCGGCGCGTGTGCGCCCCAAGCGTCCTCACTCATCCGACCGCGACGCTGGGAACACGCGATCGGGACTCAAGGACATGATGTTTTCGACACTTGGTCTCGGTCCGGGCACGTGTGCGTCCCTCGCGCGTCTGGGTTACGAGACACCGACCCCCATCCAGGCGGAAGCGATTCCGCTCGTGCTCAGCGGCGTCGACCTGCTGGCGCGCGCGCAAACCGGCACCGGCAAAACCGCCGCCTTCGGCCTGCCGATCATCGAGCGCCTCGCCGCCTCGTCTGGCCCGTCCGCTTCACCAGGTGTCCGCGCGCCGCGCGCGCTGGTGCTCGTGCCGACCCGCGAGCTCGCGGCCCAGGTGCACCAGTCGCTCACCGACTTTGCCGCGCCGACGCGGCTGCGCGCGGTCGCGATCTTCGGCGGCGTCAGCCTGAACGGACAGGTCCAGGCGATCCGCCGCGGCGCCGACATCGTCGTGGCGACGCCCGGCCGACTGCTCGATCACATGGAACGCCGGACGATCGACCTCTCCAGGATCGAAGTCCTCACGCTGGACGAAGCGGATCGCATGCTGGACATGGGCTTTCTGCCGGCGCTCCGGCGCATTCTCGCCGCGGTGCCGCGCCGCCGCCAGACCCTGCTGTTTTCGGCGACGCTCGGCGATGACGTCGTCCGGCTGTCGTCCTCGTTCACGGAGAACCCCGTCCGCGTCGACGTCTCGTCGCGGCAGGTCGTCGCCGCGACGGTGACGCACCACGTGCGCCAGGTCGCCGTCGATCGCAAGCGCGACGCGCTGACCGACATCCTCACGGAGCATGGCGCGGCGCAGGCGCTGGTGTTCTGCCGGACGAAGCGCGGCGCGAATCGCGTCGGCGAGGACCTGGGACAGCGCGGCGTGCGCACCGGCGTCATCCACGGCAACAAGAGCCAGGGCGCGCGCAACCGCGCGCTCGAGGATTTCAAGCGCGGTCGCGTTCGAGTGCTGGTCGCCACCGACATCGCGGCGCGCGGTCTCGACATCGCGCACCTGCCGCTGGTGATCAACTTCGATCTTCCGCTCGTGGCCGAAGACTACGTGCACCGGGTCGGCCGCACCGGCCGTGCCGGCCAGGAGGGACGCGCCGTGTCGCTCGTGACGGCGTCTGAAGCCGGGCTGCTCCAGCAGATTCAGCGGGTGGTGGCCGCGCCGCTCGAGGGCGTCGTCGGCTCACCGCTGCTCTCCGCACGGCCGGCGCCGGACGCCCGCAACAATCACCCGCGCGCGGCGTCGCGGGCGGGCCGGCGGCCGTTCCGCGGCCGTCGCCGGTAGGACACCGCCTTCGCGTTCGTACATGTCCGATTGGGGTGCCAGTCGGCCGGACCATGGGCCGAAGCCGCCCCATTCCGGCCGGAATTGGCCTCTCCAGGTTGGCAAGCCATTCGCAATACAGAGGGCAGCGGCGCGGCCGCGGAGGCGAGAAGCCATGAACGCGAAGCGATCGACGCAGGTGGCGCACTGGATCGGCCCGGACGACGTCTCGACGTCGACTCGACCCGTTCCCGCGGGCGCCGTGCTCGCGCCCGAGATCGTGTTCCAGCAGCTCGCCTTCGAGGCGGAGGCGATGTCGATCGTGCGTCGCGCCGACGCGGTGCGCGAGCGAGGATAAGTCCGCGCCGCGTCAGAGCGTCTTCAGGAAGGCAATCAGCGCGCGCGTGTCTTCCGGCGTGAGATCGAGACCGAACGGGTGGCCCTTCACCGCGCGCGTCGTGATGCCGTAGCCCTTGTAGCCCGTGGGCACGTAGTCGGGCTCGAGCCGCCGCGGATCGAACCAATCCTCCAGCGTAGCGACCGAGCCATTGTGCTCGAACGGTCCTCGATACCAGACGCCCTTGAGTGACGGCACCTTGTAGTAGCCCGTGCCGCGGCGCGTCATGGTTGCCAGAAATGGGTCCGTGCCGACGCCGACGTTCATGATGCGGTACTTCGCTCGATCCTCGTCCGGCACCGTGAAGCCCAGGGCCGGCGTCAGCATGTTGTTCGTGTAGAGCGGCGGTGTGTGGCAGCGCGCGCAGCCTTCGCGCTGAAAGACCCGCTGGCCGCGTGCGGCGACGTCGTCGAACCGGTTGGGATTCGGCGGCGGTTGCAGGGAGTAGATGTAGCGCGCGAGCGCGTACAGCTCGAGGTCGCTCTCGCGGGAGAGGGTGTCGACCGCGGGCAAGTCCGGCTTGCCGTTGACGGGCCGGAATCCGTCGTAGTCGGTGACCTCCTCGATGAAGTTGTTGATGGCGTCGTACCGCATCAGGTCTTCGATCGATCGGTGCTGCTGCAGGCCCGTGTGGTCCAGATAGAGCCGGTCTTTCACGCCGATGAGATCGGGAATCTGCGCCGGATAGGTCGCGCTCGTGCCCTGGCGTGGATTGACGCCTTCCGGAATCGTCGCGAGGTGCGCGACCACGTCCGCGAGGGTCTTCTCGGACAGCGGCGCCGTCGGATCGGGGTGAATCCATGGCGCACCATAGAACAGCGACAACAGGCGTTTCGCCGGCGCGGCTGGCGGCAGCTTCGGGATGTGCGCGAGGTTGTACGAGAAGAGTTTGCCGAACGGAATGTTGCCCTGGGCCCCTCGCAACACCGTGCCGTCGTCCATGACGCGGGTGTGGCACTCGGCGCACGAGTCGAGGTTGACCTCGACGACGCCCTTCTTCCGAATGACGTAACGGTAGTAGGGCAGCTCGCCGCTGGGCAGCAGGCGGATGCCGGTGTACGTGTACCAATCCGGATTGCGGACGTCGGTGAACGGATCGTCGTACGCGGTGAAGTCCTTCGGGGCCTCGAAGACGAGCCGCCCCGCCGCGATCCAGTCCGCGTCGGTCTTGATGGCGGCGGGATCGAAGGCCGGCTGCGGATCCTGCTCCTGCAGCCACGCCCAGTAGCCGGCGGGCTCGCGGCCTGGCGCGTAAATCGGATACGTCTTGACGTTCGGCCGGGTCGGAATCCGGTAGTAGTACTCGGCCGGCATGTGGTGCACGGGGATGCGGGCGGCGAGCGGCAGCTCGACGTCGCGCATCGCCTCGTCGGTCCAGATCCTGGGGACGGCCTGCGGCTCGACGGCGCGCGCTCGCCCGACGATCGCGACACTGAAGAGCAGCGCGGTCAAGCCCAGGAACCATCGATTCGTCATCGCGAGCCTCCCCGAGATCGTCGGTCGGCTGAGATTACTGCGATGGCGATGCGCTGGCCCGTATTTTTTGTCGGCGTGGCCGCCTGGGCGGGCCGCCGGGTCCAGCGGTTCCTACCAGCGCGGCTCGCGTCGGCGACCGCCGCCGCCACCGCCGCCGAACCCGCCGCCACGATCGGTCTTCGGGCGAGCTTCGTTCACGCTGAGGCTTCGGCCGCCGAGCTGCGTTTCGTTCAACTCGCGGATCGCCGCCTGCGCGGCTTCGTCGGTGCTCATCTCGACGAACGCGAAACCGCGGGCGCGGCCCGTCGTCTGATCGCGCATGACGTTGACGGACTCGACGGTCCCGGCGCGCGCGAACAGCGTCTGCAGATCCGCTTCGCCGATTTCGTATGGCAGGTTTCCGACGTACAACTTGCGGCCCATGTCGTGCCTCTCTCTGTCGCAAAGCGACGTAGCCCGATCGCCGGTGCGGCGGGTCGGTGGATGTCGTCGGTCGCTAGCTGAGCTTCAGGAAGCGCGAGTCGAGGGTGACTCGAACGCCGGAGGCAGGCAGGGCAGTCGGCAAAATCCGAAGTCCAGAGCTTATCACGGCCCCCGGGCGGCCCCGGTTCGTCGTCAGCCGGCCGGCGCCACCGTCACGATCACGTTGCCCTTCTTGTGTCCCAGCTCGACGTACCGGTGGGCGTCGACGATCTCCTCGAGCGGATAGCGCCGATCGATGACCGCTTTCAGCGCTCCCGCTTCGGCGAGCCGCTTCAGCAGGTCCAGGTCCGCCTGCCGCAGCCTCGGGAAGTCGTCATCGATCGAGACGCACCTGCCGCCTGGCGCGAGCACGCGCCCGGCGTCCTTCATGGCGGCGCTGCTCTTGCGCTTCCCGACCGCGTCGAGGATGAACTCGTACCGCTCATTCCCGCTGGTGAAATCCTCCTTCGTGTAGTCGACGACGGAGGCGGCGCCGAGCGACGCGACCAGCGGGAGGTTCGCGGTGCTGCACACGCCCGTGACGATCGCGCCGAAGTGGGCGGCCAGCTGCACCGCCGCGGTGCCGATCGCGCCGGAGGCGCCGTAAATCAGCACGCGATGGCCGGGCTGGAGCGTCGCCTTGCGGAGGCAATGCATCGCGAGCAGCCCGCCGTACGGAACCGCCGCGGCTTCCTCGTCGCTCAGATTGCTTGGGGCGATGGAGATGAGCGTCCGGGCCGACCAGCACACCTTTTCGGCATACGCGCCGGCTCCCCAGCGGCTCATGCCGAAGACGCGATCGCCCGGCCGGAACGACGTCACGCGCCGTCCGACGGACTCGACGTGTCCGGCGAGCACGATGCCGAGGATCGGCCGGCGCGGCCGCTTCCAGCCGATGGCCAGCTGCATCGGAATCCGCCGTCGCCGGGGCGCCCTCAAGAACAGACCCCGGATCATGCAATCGCTGAACGTGACCGTGGTCGCCACGACGCGAATGCCGACCTGATTGCGGCCGGGCGTCGGCGCGTCCACCTCTGCGAGTCGAAGCACCTCCGGCGGTCCGTATCGCGTGCAGATGACCGCCCTCATGTCGTCGGCCGCTCACGCGCCAGCTCTCGCAGCCGGAATCGCTGCAGTTTTCCCGTCGCGGTGCGTGGCAGCTCGGTCTCGAATGAAACCCAGCGCGGTCGTTTGTATTCGGCCAGCCGCTCCCGCACGAACTGCTGCAGGCTCGCGGCCAGCTCCGGCGTGCCGCGCTCACCATCGCGCAGGACGACGAAGGCCATCGGTTTGACGAGGCCGTCGCGATCGTCGCGGCCGATCACGCCGCATTCGAGCACCGACGGGTGCGCGACCAGTGTGTTTTCGACTTCGGCCGGGCTGACCCACAGGCCGCCGACCTTGAGCATGTCGTCCGAACGGCCGCCATACCAGTAGTAGCCGTCGGCGTCGACGGAGTACTTGTCGCCGGTGCGAATCCACTCGCCGTCGATCGTCGCCTTCGTCTTCTCCGGCTGATTCCAGTATTCCGCGCAGATGGAATCGCCCTTGATCCACAGATTGCCCGTCTCGCCCGCCGCCACGGCTCGCCCGTCGTCGTCAATCAACCGGACCTCGTAGCCGTCGACGAGCTGGCCGCTGGATCCGGGGCGGATCGCGCCGGGCCGGTTGGCGATGAACGTGTGCAGCGCTTCGGTCGAGCCGATGCCGTCGAGAATGTCGATGCCGAAGCGCGCCTTGAAGCGGTCGTACACCGCGACGGGCAGCGACTCGCCCGCCGAGGACGCCAGGCGGATGCTGGAGAGATCGAACGAGCCCGGCACGGCGAGCATTCGAGCGTAGCCGGTCGGCACGAAATAGAAGAGAGTCGGTCGATGCCGCTCGATCGTCGCGAACACGTGCTCGGGCGTGGGCGCGCCCGGCCAGAGAATCGCGGTGGCGCCGACGGCGAACGGAAAGGAGAGCGCGTTGCCGAGGCCGTACGCGAAGAACAGCTTCGGCACGCTGAAGCATCGATCGTCCGGGCCGATGCCGAGGATCCCCTTGCCGAAGAGCTCCGCGGTCACGGCCATGTCGTGGTGCAGGTGCACGCAGCCTTTCGGCGCGCCGGTGCTGCCTGAGGAATACAGCCAGAACGCCGGCGCGTCATGGCCGGTCGGCTCCGCGTCGAAGGGCGCCGGCGAGACGCGCGCCCACAGGTCGTCGGTCGCCGAGACGATCCGCAGGCCGCCGCGCTGGTCCTCCGGGATCTGATCCATCCGCGGCCGGAGGTCGGGACTCACGATCATGACGGGCGCGCCGGAGTCTCGAACGACGTAGGCGTAGTCAGCCGCAGTCCACAGCGTGCTGAGCGGAATCGGCACGGCCCCGATCTTCATCGCGCCGAAAAATCCAAAGACGAACGCCGGACCGTCGACGAGGAGCAGCAGCACGCGGTCGCCCCGCTGCACCCCAAGCTCGGAGCGCAGCGCGCGGGCGAAGCGATCGACGCCCCGCTGAACCTCGGCATACGTCAGGCGTTCGTCGAGGCACTCGATGGCCATCCGGCCGCCGCGGCCGGCGCCGACGTGGCGATCGACGAAGTACGCCGCGGCGTTGAACGTGGACGGAATGCCGAGTGACGCGGCGGTCGCGGCCATGGAGGCGAGACGCTAGTCCTGCCGGACGAGCGCCGGGCCGAGCAGCGAGGCGATCTCGACCGGGAACGGCCGGGCTTCGAAGGTCGCGGAATCCACGCACGCGACGCGGTACGACGCTTCGCAGACGAGTCGATCGGTGTGCCGCGCGCGGATGTCGAACGCATAGCCGATACGCCGATCGGCGATCTCCGTGACGCCGATGCCGACGGACACCTCGTCGCCGAGCCGGGCGGGCGAGCGGAAGCCGGCCTTCAGAGAAGTCCGCGGCATCACGACCTTCAATCGCGCGAGAAGCGAGGTGCGGTCGGCGCCCAGGTGCCGGAAGAGCTCTTCCTCGACGTTCTCGAAGAACCGGAAGTAGTGGCCGAACCAGGCGATGCCGGCCGCGTCGGCGTCGGCCCACATGATGCGCAGATCGTGGCGGTAGAAGAGCGGCATGGCGGGACTGTAGCGCAGGATGTCGGGCGCGGCGATATCATTCGGCGCAGCCGGGAGGCCGTCATGAAGACCAAGCACGTCGAGTCGATCGGCTCGTCGATCGCGCTGTCTGTCCTCATCGCGATCGTGCTCGCGCAGACCGTGGGGGCGGATCGCGCGCGGCCTCCGGTGCTTCCGCCGTCCGCGAGTTGCGCCGACCTCGCCACGAATCCCGACAACGGCCTCGCGGGCAACCCGAAGGTCCGGTCCGCGACGAGCCGGATCGTGGCGGCCAGCGGTCAGACCGTCGCGTACTGCCAGGTCGATCTCGTCTATGGCAGCACGCCGAATCAGAACATCACGATCCGCATCGGCCTGCCGCTCAGCGCCGCCGACGGCGGTACGGGCGGGGTCGAGGGCGCGTGGAACGGCCGGACCGAAGGGGTTGGCGGCGGCGGATGCGCCGGCGGGATGAACGTCGCCGGGCCGGTCAACGCCGGCTACGTCGGGTCTGGCACCGACGCCGGACATGCCGGCGGCAGCTGCGAGCCCGGCGTGAACGCGGACGGCACCTACAATCTCCAGTTCATCAACGACTTCTTCCGCGACGGCATCAAGCAGCAGATTCTGTTTTCGAAAGCCATCTCGCTTCGCTATTACGGCATGAAGGCGGCCTACAACTACTGGAATGGCTGCTCGACGGGCGGCCGCCAGGGGTATCTGCTCGCGCAGGAGCTCAGCGACGAGCTCGACGGGATCCTCGCGAGCGCGCCCGCGATGTACTGGACCCGGTTCGAGACCGCGATGATGTGGGGCCAGGTCGTCATGAAGGATCTCGTCGGCGCGCCGATCGCCGCCGCGAAGCTCAACCAGACCACGGCCTCGGCCGTGGCCGCGTGCGACGCGGCCGACGGCGTGACTGACGGCATCCTCGACGACCCGCGCGCCTGCCGTTTCAGCGCGACGTCCAACGTCTGCGGCACGGCCACGGCGCCCGCGGCCAATTGCCTGACGCCCGACGAAGCGAAGGCGATCGACAGGATCTGGGACGGGCCGCGCAATGCGCACGGCGACCGCGTGTGGTTCGGGCTCGATCGCGGCACGCCGCTGGGATCACAGAACGGGGCCGCTCCGTTCGCGCTGGCCCCGACGCAGATTCACTGGGACGAGCACAACGCCGCGTTCGACTGGCGGACGATGACGGCCGAGACCTACGCCCGCGTGGCGGAAGACGGTTCGAAGAACATCGCCGACGTCACCGACACCTTCGCCGACCTCGACGCGTTCAAGCGGCACGGCGGGAAGCTCGTCACGATGGTAGGCGCCAACGATCCGCTCATCTTCCCGCAAGGCGTCATCAACTATTACCGGCAGATGGCCGCGCGCGAAGGCGGCGGCACGCCGGACTTCGACAAGCTGCGGCGTTTCTACCGGCTCTATCGAGCGCCGGGCGTCGGTCACTGCGGCGGCGGCGCTGGACCGCAGCCCCAGAATCTCTTCGGCGCGCTCGTGGACTGGGTCGAGCACGCCAAGGCGCCGGACACGATTCTCGCGACGACGACGACCGCGGGCGCGGTCGCGCGGTCGCGTCCGCTCTGCCCGTACCCGCAGACCGCGATCTACAACGGCTCGGGCAGCACCGACGAGGCCGCGAGCTTTCATTGCGGCGGGAACGTCGAGACGCCGGCGGTCGTCTGCCGGAGCGTCCTGGTCAAGTACAAGCAGGAAACGAACGGCCCGCTCGACTACACGGGCACCGGCGTCGATGCCCGTGCGTGCGCGCGGGTCAGCCCTGAGCAGGCGAGGGAATCGGCAGCCGGGCAAGTGCGCGGTCGATGACCCGGCGTCGCCGCTGAGTCCGTGAAGGGAGTAAGATCCGCAGACTTTGCGCACGCTCTTCACGTCGTTCGCCGTGATCACCCTCGTCGCCTCCGCGTTGGGCCAGACGCCGAAGCTGAACGACGAACTCGGATTCCTGCCGACGCTTGGCGCCGTCCACGAGCGCTACCCCTATGAAGCCTGGGGCAGCGCGACGTTTCCTCAGTACGGCGCCAACCAGGTCAGCAAGCGCGGCCGTCACTGGAATCTCTGGGTGGAAATCCCAGGCAAGTTCAGCGATCGACCGGCGGCGTGGACGTCGGTGAAGCCCGTCGCCACGAAGGCCGGCTGGTCGGTCGTGTCCGAGAATCTGAACGGCGGCTTCCTGGCGCTCCTGCACTACAACCTGAACGGCGTCGAGGCCTGGGCAAACGCGGTCGTGGATGACTCGTCCTCGCCGATGCGGCTGATCGTGGAGGTGATCGAAATCGCGCCGCCGCCCGTGTCGCTCACGTTGCAGGAACCGGCGGCCATCCCTGAGAAACTTGCCGCCCCGGACAAGGGCGAGTTTCCGTACCTCGCGCCGCTTCCCGGATCGGTGCCGCGCAGCGGCCAGGACGACAGTGCGCCATTGCGGTTGACCCCCAAAGGCGCGAGCCAGCCTGAAGTCATCGCCAACGGTTCGTTCATTCGCACCTATTCGTTGAAGGATCTTTCCCAGGTGCTGTTTGCCGCCGTCTACCACGACGCGCTCACGAAGGCGGGATGGGACATCGTTCAGGAATCTCCGAACGGCGAGGTCATCGTCGCGCACTACGCGAAGAAGGGACGCAACCTCTGGGCCTACCTCAACGACCACGGCGAGAACTACACCATTCAAGTCGGCAAGGAGGCCGCGCCGGACGCGATGAAAGCCAGTTTGTCGACGTCGTGTCGCGTCGCGGTGTGCGGCGTACTGTTTGATTTCAACAAGGCGACGCTGCAACAGGCGTCGGACGGGCCGCTCCAGCAGGTGTCAGCCCTGCTCGCGGCGAACCCGTCGCTCAGCGTCGAGATTCAGGGCCACACGGATAACGTCGGCGCGGACGCCTACAATCAGACGTTGTCAGAGGCGCGAGCCCGCTCGGTCATGGCGTGGCTCACGCAGCACGGCGTGGCTCCCGCGCGGATGACCGCGAAAGGCTACGGCAAGACGATGCCCGTCGCCGATAACAGCACGGATGACGGCCGCATGAAGAATCGACGCGTCGAAATCGCCGATCCGAAGTGCCAGCCGAAGGGGCGATAGCCTCTTCCAAGAAATAAGGAAGACGAGCCCTCCAGGCAGCGGCCAAGGGTGGGCCTTGTCGATATTCGATATGTGTGTTATCGTTTATCGATATGACAAACCAATCACCTCGCGCGCCAGCCGCGTTGACCGCCTCGCACGTCGTCCTGCGCGTTCTCGTCGTCATGAACTGGATCTATGGCGCGATCCTGCTCGCCATCCTCGTCGGCCTGTTCGTCGCCCCGCACTGGACGATGACGGCGCTTGGTTTTCGCCAGACAGTCGAAGCCATGCCGCTCATGATCCCGAGCATGCGGCTGATCGCCGCGCTTGGGCTCGTCGGCGTTCCTCTGAATCTCGTCGTCCTCAACCGGCTCCTCGCCATGGTCAACACGGTTCGCTCTGGCGATCCGTTCGTCGCCCAAAACGCCGCGCGGCTGCAGACGATTGCCTACGCCGTGCTGGGCCAGCAACTGCTTCAGTTCATCATCGGCACGACGTCGCGAAGCGTGCCCCCGCTGCGGATCAGCGCGTTTTCCACCGGCGGCTGGCTCGCGGTGATTCTGCTGTTCGTCCTCGCGCGCGTCTTCGCGGAAGGCACCCGGATGCGCGACGAACTCGAAGGGACGGTGTGAGCGTGGTCGTCGTCAAGCTCGACGACCTGCTTCACGATCGCCGGATGACGCTCACCGAGCTCGCCGATCGCATCGGCATCACGCTCGCAAATCTGTCGATCCTCAAGACCGGCAAGGCGCGCGCGATCCGATTCTCGACGCTCGAGGCGATTTGCCAGGTGCTGGCCTGCCAGCCCGGCGATCTCCTGAAAGTCCAAGCGGACTCCAGCGCCCAGAACGGGCCCGAGTCCACACGAGCGGACGAATAGATTGGAGACGGACATGGCTGCAACGATGAAGACGGCCCGAACGGCGGATCCGGGCGCGACCGACCGCGGGGTCTCGCTGGCGCGGCTGTATGTGCTGCGCGCGACGTATCTCCTCCTGGTGGTCGGACTTGGCGGGATGATCGTACCGACCCTGCTCGGTCACGAGCCCACGGCACGCGGCGTGATCGCAAGCTTGCTGGGGGCTGTGTGGCTGCTGGCATTCGTCGGACTTCGCTACCCGCTGCTGATGCTTCCGCTGCTGATGTTCGAATTCGCGTGGAAGGCCCTGTGGTTCTTCGACTTCGGCCTCCGGCAGTGGATTTCGGGCCAGCGCCCCCCGACGTTTGCCGAGGACTTCTTCAATATCGCGATGGGCGTCGTGTTGATGCCGCTCGTCATTCCGTGGGGCTACGTCTATCGCCGCTACATCAAACAGCGTCCAGACCGCTGGCGATGAGCCGCGGACGCGCACGCCGCTGATGACCCGCGGCGCCGAGTCGGCTAGGCGCGCGGAAAGAAGACGCCGTTGCGTTCCGTGCCGAGCTCCGCGAAGTCGCTCGATGACGTCTCGATGGGATCGGATTCGAATCTGAAATTGCCGACCGTCGCGGTCCACGCCATCTTCGCTTGCCCGCGCACGAATTCGCCGCCGAATCCCGTCTCGCGATCCTGAATATTGAGCCGTTGACCCGGGCCGAACCAGCGGACTTCGAAGGAGACCGTGGCCGGCACGCCCGGATCGCCGCTCAGCGCCGTGCCGAAGTCCGGATAGTTCCTGATGACGAGATCCTTGACCTTGTACACCGCGTCACCGGAGGCCGGCCTCGCCACCACCGCCTCCGGCGACACCCGCGTCGTCCAGAACAGGCCGTCCGGGAACGGGTTCACCCCGGGGTTCATGTCGTTGAGCTGCAGCTGCAACCCCAAAATGGGGTCGTAGACGTCGATTCAAACAAACCCGAAGGTGCCTTGCCGCGGTTTGCCGTCGACGCCGCGATAGACGCCTTCCATGAAGCGCATGTCGGCGTCGATGAACGGCAGCGTGACCGTTTCGTCGGTCGTGAGATCGGTGCGCCGCACCATCCCGCTCACGTACGCGATGCCGACCGTGCCGTTGAAGTTCGTGATGCTCGACGGATCGGCGTCGATCGAATCGACGACGATCGGCGCCCA
>Ga0134128_10001985_pt1 | contig 25683 bp, 21 predicted proteins | sample KB31754_FD_96462 | JGI IMG/M metagenome (GOLD analysis project Ga0134128, IMG submission 96462) | Terrestrial soil microbial communities with excess Nitrogen fertilizer from Kellogg Biological Station, Michigan, USA - KB3-175-4 | ecosystem: Environmental > Terrestrial > Soil > Unclassified ...
ATCATCGAATTCGTGCACCAACACGGACACGGCCGCGGCTAGCTGCGTCTCCCCCGGCGCGCCGCCGTCCACAGGTGCGGCAGTCTGTGCGAGCTTGCCGGCGATGTCCTCCCCCACCCGCTCGACCTCGGACCGGCGCTCCCGCCAGGTCGTGCCCACGGCGTCGAGCAGCGTCCGGAACGAGGGCATCGCGCCGCGCGACTCGCGCGGAAAGTAGGTGCCGCAGTAGAACGGCTTGCCCTCCGCCGTGGCGAACACCGTCATCGGCCAGCCGCCCTGCCCGGTCATCGCCTGCGTCGCGGTCATGTACACGGCGTCGACGTCGGGCCGCTCCTCGCGGTCGACCTTCACGCACACGAACCCGGCGTTCATCGCCGCCGCGGTCTCCGGGTCCTCGAACGACTCATGCGCCATGACGTGACACCAGTGGCATGCCGCGTATCCGATCGAGATCAGCAGCGGCACGTCACGCCGTCTCGCTTCGGCAAACGCCTCCTCGCACCACGGCCACCAATCGACCGGGTTATCCGCGTGCTGGAGCAGGTAAGGAGAGGTCGCGGTGCCGAGCCGGTTCATAAACTCAGCCTCTCACAGGCTGCCCGGAGCGTCCGCTTCAACCTGGGACGACGCTGAAGTTTGATCATCTACGCTCCACTCGGCGCGATCCCGGCGTCTCATCCCGCATGCTGCTCGCAAGGTCGCAGCGAGGGCGGCAGATGCGGCCGCGGCGCCGTGCCAGCGCCGACTACGTGCGAGGTGTGTAATGGCGCTGATCGCTGTTTGATCGCTGCTTCGAGGGAGGCCGGCGTTGATCGGATTGCAGGGGCGGGTGACCGGGCGGATCGCTCCCGGCCTGGTCGGCGAAGTGATGGTGCAGGTACGCGGCGGCGCCGAGGCGTTCATGGCTTACGCCGCGGATACCGGCGAGCAGATCGCGGTCGGCACGATCGTTGTCGTGCTCGAATACCATCCGCCGCGCACAGTGTACGTTTCGGCGCTCTGACAGCCTTCTTACGTGACCCGGGTGTGCGGCCAAGGTTCGGCGGGTGTACACCAGTAGGCGGAGACCCGCGGCATGGGGCTGCGGCTCCATTCGTACAGGGGACGGTGCCAACTGTTCCCCTCACTACGTTCGGGGAAGTGACTTCACAGTGCCGACGGCACTCATTCTCGCGGGGATCATCGCTGCCTGCGTCGTCGTGGCAGTGCTCATATTCAAGCTGATGTGGCGGGTGGCCGAGCCGAACGAGGCTCTGCTGATCTCCGGCGCCCGCCACCGCATCGAGGGCGTCGACGAGGGCATGGGCTTCCGGATCATCACCGGCCGCGGCACCCTCGTGGTGCCCGGGGTGCAGGCGGTTCGCAAGCTCGCGCTCGACCTGAACGAGGCGGACCTGTCCGTGGACTGCGTTACCAGCCAGGGCATCCCGGTCCACGTCCAAGGCGTGGTGATCTTCAAGGTCGGCGACGACCGGGTGTCCATCGCCAACGCCGCCCGCCGGTTCCTCGACCAGCAGAGCAACATGGCAGTGCGGGTGCACAACATCCTGGCCGGTCATCTTCGCTCGATCGTGGGCAGCCTGACCATCGAGGAGATGATCCGCGACCGCGAGCGGCTGACCGAGCAGACCCGCGCCACCTCCGGCCACGAGATGGAGAAGCTCGGGCTGACCATCGACTCGCTGCAGATCCAGGAGATCGAGGACCCCACCGGGTATATCAAGGCTTTGGCCGCGCCGCACACCGCGGCCGTGCAGCGTGACGCCCGCATCGCCCAGGCCGCCGCCGAACGCACCGCCACCGAGGCGGAGGCCGAGGCGAACGCGCGCAAGGCCGAGGCGATCCGCAACTCGAACATCCAGCAGGCCGGCTACCAGGCCGAGGTCGACAAGGCCCAGGCGACGGCGAAGATGGCCGGCCCGCTCTCCGAGGCCGCCGCCCGCCAGGAGGTCGTCGTGCAGGAGACCCGGGTCGCCGAACTCGAGGCGCAGAAGCGGGAACAGCAACTGCAGGCCGACGTGCGAAAGCCCGCCGACGCTCGAGCGTATGAGACGGTCACCATCGCCCAGGCGCAGCGCGAGGCCAAGGTGCACGAGGCGGAGGCCGAGGCGAAGGAAACCGAACTGCGCGCCGGCGCCGACGCCACCCGCGTCAGGGCCGCCGCCGAGGCGGACGCCGCAGCCACCCGCGCCCGCGGCCTGGCCAGCGCCGAGTTCACCCGCGCCACCGGCGCCGCCGAGGCCGCCGCCGCTCAGGCCAGAGGCTTGGCGGAGGCTGAGGCCGCTAAGGCGAAGGGGCTCGCCGAGGCGGAAGCCGTCAAGGCGAAGGGCTTGGCGGAAGCCGAGGGGATCAAGGCCCGCGCCGCGGCGCTGGCGGAGAACCAGGAGGCTGTCATCGCCCAGCAGCTGGCCGAGAACTGGCCGGCGATCGTGCACGCCGGGGCCGAGGCCTTCGCGGGCGTGGATCACATGGTCGTGCTCAACGGCGCCGACGGTGTCAATGAGTTGCTGGCCAAGGCGCTCACGATGGGCGGCACCGGGCTCGGACTGGCCCGGCAACTGCTGGCCGGCATGGCACCGGGCACCGCGCACGCCACCGCGCTCGACGGCGCCGCGCCGGATAAGGCGGCTTCAGACGATCACCTGGGAGTGATTGAGATCAAGTAGCGCGGCTCAGCGATTGCGCAGGTAGCGGGCGCCGAAGCGGAACGAGCGAGTCTCGCCGGGGCCGAGGAGCAGCGCGCCTGCGCATTCCGCGCGGTTGAACGCATTGGTGATGGCCTCGACCGGTTCGAGCGCGATACTGCGGCGCCGATCGCGAGCCAGGGTGTCCCCGGTGAAGACGTGCATTGATCCGCCGAACTGCCAGACGCGCAGTTCATCAGAGGTCTGACTGTGGCGCAGGACCGTCTCGCAGCGCTTATCGCCGGCGGCAAGGTCAGTGAAACAGGCATCGATGACGAGGCCGCTCAACTTGCGTGGGCGGCGGAAATCCATCGCGGGGTTCTCGTCGAGCGGCTGATACGCGGCGTCGCCGTCGAGCGGGATCAACGCTTCGTCGGTGTGGACGATGGTGCGCGCGGGGATTTCTAGCGTCCAGTCGTCGACTGTGCCCGGCAGGCGGAAGTATGGGTGCCAACCTGCGGCGTACGGGGCGGCGGATGCGCCCGTGTTCGTCGCATAGGTCGTGACCGTGACTTCCTTCGCCGTGATGAGGTAGGTGACGGCGAGATCCAGCGCGAATGGATAGCCGGGGTGCCCCGCGGCATCGATGCGGCCGGTGAAGGTCAGCCGGGCGGCGAGGTCGGAAACCACGGCTTCGGCGAGATCGAAGGGGTGCTCTCGCGCGAAGCCGTGGTAGATCAACCGTGCTGTCTTGCCGGGTAGCAGGTCGTGTTCGACGCCTGCGAACGTGTAGCGAGCATCGGCGATGCGGTTCGGGAACGGCGCGAGCACACCGTTGCGCACGCCGTTCTGCGCAAGCAGTTCGGCCTCGTCGCGGTAGCCGTCAGTCAGGTCGAACGGCGCGCCGAGCCGATTCACCTCCCACCGCAGCAGGGTCGCCCCGCGCCGCGCCAGGATCACCCGGGCGCCGCCGGGCGCGGACACGATAACGACCGGCTCAGAGCCGAGGTGGCCGTGGTCGATCAGGTAGCTCTTCGGCGGATATCCGTCAGCTGAGCCGGTCGTCAGGTGTGTCATGTCAGCGATCAGTCGGCGGCCGCGGTGAGCTTCTTCGCGCCGGTCATGATCGCGACCGCGTCCTCCATCGAGTGTGTCTTCGGCGAGATGACACCCGCGCAGGCGCCGAGCCGCTGGATGTGGATCCGATCGGCGACCTCGAACACGTTCGGCATGTTGTGACTGATCAGGATGATCGCGAGCCCGTTGTCGCGCAGCTCGCGGATCAGCTTGAGCACCTGACCGGTCTCCCGCACGCCGAGCGCGGCGGTCGGCTCGTCGAGGATGACCACCTTGCTGCCGAACGCACCGGCGCGGGCGACCGCGACCGCCTGGCGCTGGCCGCCGGACAGCGTCTCCACCGCCTGGCCGATGTTCTGCAGGGTGCTGATACCGAGGTGCTTGATGTGCTCGGCGGACTGCCGCTTCATCTCGCCGGTGTCCAGCATCCGCAGCACCGAGCCGAGCGGGCCCTTGCGGCGCACCTCGCGCGCCAGAAAGAGATTGCTCGCGATGTCGAGCGCCGGCGCGACCGCAAGGGTCTGATACACCGTCTCGATCCCGGCCTCGCGGGCATCCTGCGGTCGCCGGAAGTTGACCTCGGCGCCGTTCACGCGGATGGTGCCGCGGTCCGGCGTCAGCGCCCCAGAGAGGCACTTGATCAGCGTGGACTTGCCGGCGCCGTTGTCGCCGATGACCGCCAGCACTTCGCCGGGGTACAGCGTCAGGTCCACGTCGTCGAGCCCGACGACGCGGCCGAACAGCTTCACCAGGCCCTTGGCTTCGAGGACCGGAAGGTTGCCTGCCGCGTTCATGCCTTCACGCTCCTGATCCACTGGTCGACCGAAACCGCGGCGATGACCAGCAGGCCGACCGCGAGCACCTGGTAGTTGGGGTCGAGCCCGGCCAGCGCCAGTCCGTTGTCGAAAACCTGCACGATCAGCGCGCCGATCAGCGAGCCGACCACGACGCCGCGGCCGCCGAACAGGCTGGTGCCGCCGATGACCACGGCGGTGATCGACTCGAGGTTGGCGTTCAGGCCGCTGTTCGGGTCACCGCCGCCGACCCGGCCGACCAGGATCCAGGCCGCCACCGCGATCGCGACGCCGGCGACCATGTAAGCGCTCAACAACACCCGGTTGACCGAAATACCGGCCAGACGTGAGGCTTCCGCGTCGTCACCGACCGCGTACAGGTGCCGGCCCCACGCGGTGTAGCGCAGTGCGAACCCGATGACGATGTACAGCCCGATCATCATCAGTACGCCGGTGGTCAAGTGCAGCGAGCCGATCGAGACTGTGTTGCCGCTCCACAGGAGGAAAGCGCCGGGCTGGAGTGCGATCGTCTGGCCCTTGGCGTAGATGAGCGTGATCGCGGTGAAGATGCTCAGGGTGCCGAGGGTGACGATGAACGGTGGCAGCTTGATCCTGGTGACCAGCAAGCCGTTGACTGCCTGCGCGACCACCGCGATGACCACGCCGATGAGAAGCGCGAAGACACCGGGCACGTGCTGGTCGAAGGCGAGCTTCGACATGACCAGCGAGGCGAGCACCATCACCGCGCCGATCGACAGATCGATGCCCGCGGTGAGGATGACCAGGGTCTGCCCGGCCGCCAGCGCGCCGACCACGGCGACCTGCTGCGCCACCAGGGAGAGGTTCTGCAGGTGGTAGAAGCGGCTGTTGAGCAGTCCGAAGGCCACCGCGGCCAGCACCAGCACGATGGCGGGGCTGAGCGCGGGCTGCTTGTGCAACACCGAGTGGACGCGCTGGCCCACGGTCGGCGGCCGGTTGAGGAACTCCTCGGCCGTGGCCGGTGCGGCCGGGCCGTCTAGCGAAATGGTCACGGCAATCCCCTTCGATGGTGACCAGCGGAACGGGTGATCTGCGGAAAAAGGCGGGCGAGCGGAGGGGGTTGGACGGGTGCGCCGGCACGTAGTGCGGACGCGTCGGCACACCCGGCTCTGGCCCCGTTCGGCCCTGTCTTCAAAGGTTCGCCTGGGCCGCGGCGCCCCTTTGAAGACAGGGCCTGGGCGCAGTGTTCACTAAGGGCATGTTCATCAAGGCCAAGTCAGCCCCGGGTCAGCTGCCCCAGCAGGCGGACGCCGCGTCCGTCGGCGACTGGATGGTCACGCCGGGGTAGCTCTTGGTCGCGACGAGCGCGGTGCCGGTGTCGAAGAAGGACTTGCCCTGCGTCACGCTCGGCTTCGAGCCGCCGCGGGCCAGCTTCGCGATCGAGTCCACGCCGAGAGCGGCCATCTTGCCGGGGTACTGCACCGCGTCGGCGGTGAATTCGCCGGTGCCCACCAGCTTGAGGCCGGAGCAGCTGCCGTCGATCGCGTAAACCGCGACCTGGCTCTGCTTGCCCGCGGCCTTCAGCGCGTTGTACGCGCCTTCCGCGGCCGGCTCGTTGATCGCGTAGACCACGTTGATGTTCGGGTTCGCGGACAGGCAGTTTTCCATCGCGGTACGGCCACCGTCGATGGCGCCCTGCGTCGGCTGGTGGCAGGCGATGGTGTACGAGCCGCCGCCGGTGTACGTGCCGGTCTTGGCTTCCTGCGCGTTCTGCGTGGTGCTGCCCGGGTTGATGCCCATGCCTTCGAGGAAGCCGTGATCGCGGTCGATGTCGACCGAGACGACCTGGTTGTTGAAGAGGTCGAGCATGGCGATCACGGCCGGCTTGCCGCCGAGCGCGGCGGCCGCGTACTGGCCGTCGAGCTTTCCGGCCTGGGTGTTGTCCGTGGCGTAGGTGATGTCCGCGACGCTCGGCGGGTTCGGCGCGGTGTCCAGCGCGATGACGAACAGGCCGGCCTGCTTGGCCTGGTTGAGCGCCGCGTTGACCGCGTCGCCGTTCGTGGTGATCAGGATTCCCTTGTCGCCGCGGGAGATCGCGTTGTCGATCGCGCTGATCTGGCTCTGCGTGTCGCCGTCCTTGTTGCCGGCCGCGACGGTCAGGTTCACGTTGTCCTTGGCCGCGGCCGTCTTGGCGTCGTTCTCCATGCTCACGAAGTACGGGTTCGTCAAAGTCTTGAGGATCAGCGAGACGCCGACCTTTGAGCCGCCGCCGGAACCGGAGCCGCCGGAACCGCTGGCCGTGCCGCTGGAGGAGGAGCTACAGGCCGCGAGTGCGGCGACAGCGCACAGCGCGGTTCCAGCGGCGGCCGCGCGGGCGCGTCGGCTCAGGCGCGGCGCCGGGGTGCTCGTCGTCGAGCTGTCCATGGTTCAAGCCTCTCTGGGACGTTCGCTGAGTGAGGGTGGATCCGGAGGTCCTGATCTAGCGTGTCCCGCTGAGGCTCGTTCCGCACTTTCGAAGAACCTCGGGACAACGTTGTCTCGCCGCGATACTCTCTCTTATGCGAGAATGCGTCAAGCCACAGGCAGAGACCCGTGTGCAACGAGTCGGTAACGCAACCCCCAGGGGAGACAACGATGCCTCACGCGGAACCCGGTCCAGTGCGGCCGGCCGGACGGCCCACCATGCGGGACGTCGCGGCGCTGGCCGGGGTGGCGATCAAGACCGTCTCCCGCGTGGTCAACGGGGTCAGCACGGTTGATCCAGTGCTCGCGGCCCGGGTCCGGGAGGCAGCCGACAAGCTGGGCTACCGGCCGAACCTGACGGCGAGCAATCTGCGCCGCAGCGACGGGCGGACCGCCACCATCGGGATGCTGGTCGAGGACGCGGCGAACCCCTTCTCCGCGGCGCTGATGCGGGCGGTCGAGGACACCGCGCGGGAGCGCGACGTGCTGGCGCTGTTCGGCAGCCTGGACGAGGACGCGACGCGGGAGCGCGAACTGGCCGGTGCGTTCATCGACCGGCGGGTGGACGGGCTGCTGATCGTGCCGGCCGGCCAGGACCACAGCTACCTGATCAAGGAACGCGCCGCCGGGACCTGCCTGGTGTTCGTCGACCGCGAGCCGAAGCTGCTCGATGCCGACGCGGTGCTCTCGGACAACCGGACCGGCGCCATAAACGCGGTTGACCACCTGCTCGCGGGCGGTCACCGGCGCATCGCGTACCTCGGTGACCGGCTCTCCATCTCCACGGCCGCGCAGCGCTTCGACGGCTTCCGGCACGCGCTGGAGCTCGCGCGGCTGAAGCCGGACGAGCAGCTCATCTGGCACGAGGCGAGTTCGGAGCGGGCCGCGATCGAGGCGACCGAGCGGATGCTGCGGCTGCCCGATCCGCCCACCGCGCTGTTCACCGGACAGAACTTGATCACGATAGGCGCGAGCCGGGCGCTGCGCGCGCTGGGCTTGCAGGACGAGGTCGCGATGGTCGGGTTCGACGATTTCCCGCTCGCGGACATGCTGCGGCCGGGGATCACGGTTGTCGCGCAGGACATCGAGGCGCTCGGCAGGCTCGCCGCGGAAACGCTGTTTCGCAGGCTGGACGGTGACACCTCGCCGACGAGCACGCGCATCATCCCGACGCGTCTGATCACGCGCGGCTCGGGCGAGATCGCGGCCCCGGCGGCGCGCGGCCTGAACAGTCGAGACAGGCGGGCGGCCTCGTGACGCAGCCCTTCTCAGCCGCCGAGCCGCTGCTGACGGTGATCGGGGAAGCCCTCATTGATCTAGTGCCCGGCTCCAGCCCCGGCGACTACCAGGCCAGGCCTGGCGGCAGTCCGTTCAACGTGGCGATCGGGCTGGCGCGTCTGGACCATCGCACGGTGCTGATGGCCAGGCTCGCGGACAACGCCTTCGGCAGGCTGTTGCGCGAGCACGCCGCCGCGGAGAATGTCGATCTGACCAGCGCGCCGCTCGCCACCGAGCCGACGACGCTCGCGGTCGTATCCCTGGACGCGCAGGGCCAGGCCGGGTACGACTTCTATCTCGACGGCACGGCCGACTGGCAGTGGACTGACACGGAGCTGGCGCGCATTCCGCCGGACACCACGATCCTGCACGTCGGTTCGCTCGCGTCATGGACGCAGCCGGGCAATCGGCATATCCAGGCCGCGGTGGCGCGATCGCGCGAGCAAGGCAGCACCCTAATCAGTTATGACCCGAATATCCGGCCTTTACTGTTAGGGAAACCCGAGCAGGCGCGGCCCCTGGTCGAAGACTTCGTGTCCGTGGCGCACCTGGTGAAGGCCAGCCGTGAGGACGTGGAATGGCTATATCCGCAGACCGCTATCGCAGAGGTCGGCGGCCGCTGGCTGAAGCTGGGCGCGCTGGCCGTGGTGATCACGGACGGCCCGAACGGAGCGCACCTGCTGCGTCCCGACGCGGCGCCGGTACACCGGCCGGGCCGCAAGATCCAGCTGGTAGACACGATCGGCGCGGGTGACGCGTTCACCTCCGGACTGCTCGGCGGCCTGGTGCGGCGCGGACTGCACACGCCGCAGCTGCTCAGTCAGTGCCCTGCCGAACTGCTGGCCGAGACTGTCGACGAAGCAGTGCTGGTCTCCGCGCTCACCTGCGAGCGGGTGGGCGCCGATCCGCCGTTCGCGGCCGCGCTGGCCTGACAGTGTTGCCGGAAAAGCGGATCGAGCCGGCTACCGCGATATGCGGCAACCGGCTCGATCCCTCGTCCCGCTGACGGCGGACCGGAATCCGCTACGGCCAGATCGACGAGAGCTGCCAGGCGGTCAGGTGCTGCACGGTGGCTGAGCCGCCAGCAGCGAACGCATCGACTCCAATCGCAGTCGAGTCCGGGAAGATCTGGTCGGTGAGAACGACCTCGCCCTGATCGCCGAAGACCTCGACCGATGAGGCGTCCACCAGGACATGCAGCTTCAGATCGCCGCCGCCAAGCGGCAAGGGAGCGCTCTGCACGCCGTAGAACGTCGGATCGAAGCCCGTGTTCCCGGAGTGCGATCGATCGAGGTAAAGCTGCTGCGTCGCGGTGTCGTAGCCGATCTGCGTGTACTGACCCGATCCGACGCGCACGTCGACACCGAATCGGGCTGCGTTGCCCGCGTTGAGATCGGCGTTGATTTCAATTGTCTGTCCGTTCACGGCAAGCGGCCGCGTGCCATTCGTCACCGACAGAGCGGGAGCGTTGTAGGCGCCAGGTTGACGCAGCGTATTGAGTTGGTTGACCGGCTGCTGCACGAGCCGCACCGCGCCGTCGATCGTGCGCAGCGACACCTCGCGCGGGAACGTGTCCGCACTGCGCCACGGCGAGGTGGGGATGTTCCCGCCGTAGTCCCAGTTGTTCATCCACGCGATCTCGATCCGCTTGCCGCCGGGTGCGTCGTTATAGCTGGCGGTGGCGTAGAAATCCTCGCCGTAGTCGATCCAGTGCGCGCGCTGGACGCTGCTGAGCGCGGGCGTGTCGGCGAAGGTGAGCTGGTCGGCGTTGACGTGACCCCAACTGCCGACGTTGTCGTCCACGACCTGGATCTGCGCCGTCTTGCCGATCAGGGAGCTGACGTTCCACGAGGTCCAGTCCAGCGCCTCGGCGTTCTGTCCGGTGGCGCTGTCCACCACCTTGCCGTCAACCACCAGATTGACGCCGGTCTCGGGGTTGTATGGCGCGGCGGCGGCCGAGGAGAAGACGAGGTGGTCGACCATCAGGTGGCCCCAGCCGGTGGAGCCGTTGTTCTGGTCGACCACCTGGATGGTGGCCTGTTGGCCCTTGTACTGTGCGACGTTCCACGAGGTCCAGTCCATGTCGCCGCTGTTCTTGCCGGTCGCGGTGGCCACCACGCTGCCGTTGATCAGTAGGTTGATGGCGGTCGGGTTCGGCTGGTCCATCGGGTGGTCGCCGCCCGCGATCAGGAAGTCGATGTAGTTCGAGTTGACCGTGAAGGTGGGAGAGGTGATCGTGCCCTCAGCCCCGTCGCAGCTCACCACGCAGGTGTCCAGCGCCCGGGGATCGATCTGCCCCGGCAGGCTCTCGGCGGTCGGGCCCGCGTTCGCGAAGTCACCGGTCGCGCTCCAGCCGGCGCCCCAGCCGGAGCTGAAGTCGTCGAACACCGGCCCGGCAGGAGCGGTACCGTAAAGCACACCGCCGGGCACATACGCGTGATCGCCGCCGCCGACCAGGAAGTTGATATAGGGCTGGCTGATGGTGAAGCTCGGGGAGGTCAGGGTGCCGGTGGTCGAGTCGCCGTTGATGAAGCTGTTCACCAGGCCGTGGCCGAGGTAGCCGGTGACCGTCTGCTGGCCGGGCAGTGTTCCCTGCGCGGGCCCGTTGCCGAACGCGGCGCCGGTAGTCGTCCAGCCGTCGCCGTAGCCGGATCCTTCGAAATCCGCGAAGACGTTTCCAGGGGGCGGGGTGTAGCCGGCCGGGTCGTCAGAGGTGAAGGTTGTTCCGTTGAACGTCCCGACGAAGTACTGCGCGCCGGAGCCTCCCGCGTATGAGCCCGGATTGATGTTGACGACCAGGACCCACTTGATGTTCTGCGGATTCCCGTCGACCGCGAGCGGATACAGGTCAGGGCACTCCCATACGCCGCCGGTGGCGCCCGCCGGGCCGAACTCGCTCAAATACGTCCACTGCTTGAGGTTCGTCGAGGAGTAGAAGTAGACCTCGTGCAAGTCCGAGCGGGCGACCACCATCAGCCACTCGTTGCCCGGCGCGTACCAGAACACCTTCGGGTCGCGGAAGTTCTGCGAGCCGAGGTCGAGGACCGGATTGCCGGAGTACTTGGTCCAGGTCGTGCCGCCGTCGAGGCTGTAGGCCAGCGCCTGCTGCTGAACGCCGGTCGCCTTCTGGGCGCTGGTGTAGACGGCGACCAGGGGCGGGTTCTGCGCAGTGCCCAGGCCGCTGGAGTTGGTCTTGTCGTAGACGACGCTGCCGGAGAAGACGTACTCGCTGGAGTCCTGCGGGATGGCCACCGGCTTCTCGGTCCAGTGCACCAGGTCCGTGCTGACCGCGTGACCCCACTCGATGTTGCCCCAGGTCGAGCCGGAGGGGTTGTACTGGAAGAACAGGTTGTACTGGCCGTGGTAGTAGATCAGGCCATTGGGATCATTCATCCAGTTCTGCGCGGGAGTGAAGTGATACTGCGGCCGGTAGAGCTCCTGATAGGCGGCGCTGCCGGCGGTGCCGGCCGCGGCAGTGTCAGCTCCGGCGGCCGAGGCGGTCGCCGGCAGCAGCAGCGCGCACAACGCGAGCGCCGCGGCGGCAAGGCGGCGGCGCCTTCGGCGGATCGGCCTTGACGCCTCAATCGGATAAGGATGCGAACGCACGCGGTTCCTCCTCGGTCAGCCCTGGCGGACCTGCGGCAGCCGCTGAGTTCCCGGTGAGACAACGTTGTCTCAGCTAGCCGCAAGACCGAGACAACGTTGTCTCAGGGATGGCGGTCACACTACTCGTCCGGCCTCGGTCCAACAAGAGCTTGGTTCGATCCAGCGGGCGTTCAACAAGGGTTCGGTTCGTCAAGCGGATGAGCGTGGCCGGCGCCGCATCCGCGCTCGGCCCAGCGGGCAAGACTGAAAGTCTCATCCGCGGCTCGACTGGTTACCGGTTCCGACCTCGGCGGCAGCGGCCGCCGCCGCGTCGCGGGACCGCTCGGTTGACACGCGCAGGCGGCGGCTCTTACGGTCCCGGGCACGTTGACGAGACCAAAAATCTCAACACGCTGATGGTTTGGGCGCGCGGCATCGGCCGGCGCGCGGGCACCCCGGAACACCAGCGCGCCGCAGCTCCATTCCGGCGTCTCCAGTTTCGACGGACCTGTCTGTCCATCAGTGAGGAGCGAACCACCTTGTTAGCGCTAACAGGACGCGGGCGAACGCCCGGGTCCCGCCCCGGCCTGCGTCGCGCGGCCGTCGCCTGCGGCGTCGCCGCCCTCGGTTCGAGCGCGGTCGTGGCGGTGGCGGCGGGCGGAGCCAGCGCCGCGTCCGGCTGTCAGGCCACGTATTCGATCACCAGCCAGTGGAACACCGGCTTCGGCGTCAGCGTCTCGGTCACCAACCTGGGCGCGCCGATCAGCTCGTGGACGGTCGGCTGGACCTTCCCCGGCAACCAGCAGATCACCCAGCTGTGGAACGGCAGCTACACCCAGAGCGGCGCGAACGTCTCCGTCGCCAACGCCTCCTACAACGGCTCGGTGGGCACGAACGCGGCGCTCTCGTTCGGCTTCAACGGCTCGTATTCGGGCACGAACGCGGCGCCCGCGCAGCTCACCCTGAACGGCACCGTGTGCAACGGCTCGGTGAGTTCGTCCTCTGCGACGCCGAGTCCCACCTCGGCCTCGCCGACGCCGTCACCGAGCACCAGCCCGAGTAAGAGCCCGACCCCAAGCGCCAGCGCCAGCCCGACGCCCTCCTCCTCGCCCTCGTCGAACCCCGGCGCCGGCACGTGGGTCGCGGCGCCGGTCAACCAGTTCAGCGGCGGCCCGGCCACGTTCATGTGGCTGATGTCCGATGGCAGCATCCTGTCCAACGGCGCTGACCTGCACCAGTGGGTCAAGCTGGTGCCCGACGCGTTCGGCAGCTATGCCAACGGCCACTGGGTCTCCCTGGCCACCAGCCCCTACGGCCTCGGCGCGGCGCAGGAGCACATCCTGCCGGACGGCCGCTTCTACCAGGCTGGCGGCGAGTACGTGTACTTCTGGCCGTCGGGCAGCTCCGCCAACGACCACAACGGCGTACAGCTCTACAACCCGGTCACCAACACCTGGAGCCTGGGACAGTCCGGCCTCTACGGCAACCTGCAGGACACCGGCAGCGCCAGCCTGCGCAACGGCTCCATCGTCTCCAGCGACCAGCAGAACCCGAAGACGCAGATCTTCAACCCGTCCAGCAACACCTGGAGCGGCGTCGGCTCCCGGCCGACCAGCTCCGGCGAGGACGGCTGGGTGCCGCTCTCCGACGGTTCGGTGGTCTCGGTGGGCAACTACGGCGCGTACCGATTCGACCCGACCAACAACACCTGGCACACCCTGGCCTCTCCGCCCTCCGGGTACGCCAACGGCAACGTGGACTCCTCCATGGTCACCGAGCTGTACGACGGCCGGATCTTCGTGATGGGCAGCAACACCACCGCGATCTACACCCCCGGCTCGAGCACCAGCAGCGCGGGCAGCTGGGTCGTGGGCCCCCCGACGCCTCAGGGCACGTACACCGACGACGTGTACACGACCCCTGAGCCGAACGGCAAGGTCATGTTCGACTCGGTCAAGTGCAGCTGGCTGACCAACCAGTGCGGCTCGGCCTCCGGCCCGATGGTCGACGAGTTCGACCCGGCCACCAACACCATCAGCACCGTCCCCGAGCCGCCGGACTCCTCCGGCCAGGTGGTCAACTTCATCGACCTGCCCAACGGACAGGTGATGGCCGCGGCCGGCAACCGCAACTGGATCTGGACCCCGGTCGGCGGCCCGCAGAACTCCTGGCGTCCGACCGTCAGTACGGTCACCGCCAACTCGGACGGCTCCTACCACCTGGCCGGCACGCAGCTGTCCGGCATGGTCGCCACTGGTGAGGACGACTTCCAGGCACCGGAGAACTACCCGATCGTGTACCTGAAGGACTCCTCCGGACACGTGTACTACGCCCGCTCCTACAACTGGAGTTCGGAAGTGCCGAGCAAGCCCGGCGAAGCGCAGACCACTGATTTCGCGCTGCCCTCGGGCCTGGCGCACGGTACGTACTCGCTGTACGTGTCCTCGTGCGGCGTATCGTCCCTGGCTGCCTACTCGTTCACGTACTGATGCCGCATTGATTCAACACTCCTGATGCTGCGGTAATCGCTACGTGAGCGCAGGCGCGGGCGGTCTGAAACGACCGCCCGCGCTCTGCTTTGCCGCTCGCTACCGCACGGTGACCACGTCAGTCGTCCAGTGCGCCGGGTCCATGCCCAGCGATGTGATGTCGCGCAGCAGCCCATCGAAGCCGCCCGCCACGTACCACGGAGCGCGACCGTTCATCGTGGACACGCAGATCAGCAGGCCGTTGCTGGTCTTGCAATGCTGGTCGATTTCGGAGTTGGCGCCGGGAGTCGCGGTGGCCGGCAGCACTTGCACCTGAACCGAGTCGTTCTCGGCGCCCATGCTGAAGCTGAGGTCCACCTCCCAGGCCGCCCCTTTTATGGTCGTCGGCCGGGTCAGTTGGGCGACCGGCGCGATCACGTCGGCCGGCAGCCCGCTGATACGCACGGGCAGCGGCACCGCGGTGTCGCCGATGTGCGCGGACTTGGCCACGTGCAGCAACGTCTGCGCCACCGGATCCGTACCGAGGTAGTACGCGTTGATCTCCGCCCAGCGGCCGCTCGGACTCTGGAAGTACAGCACGCCGGCCCTGCCGCGGTCGGGGTTGCGCTGCGCCGGATCGACCTCCCAGAAGGCCGGACGGTTGTTCACCTTGGGGGCTGCGATGAGGGTGTCGCCCGACTGCGGCGCCGGCGACTGTCCGGCGTCGAGTACGGAAAGCCAGATCATCGCGGGATCGTGACCCACTGTGCCATCGCTGACCTCGCTGCCCTTGCCCAGCGCCTGTGAGCCCTGTCCCGGTCCGGGCGCGATCAGATAGTTGACATTCGGCGCGTTCGCCGGCAACCACCCGAACGTGCCGGGAGCGACGAGCGGATCCCAGTCCGCGGTGCGCACCACCTGCCGCGTCGCGGCGGCTCCGGTGCCTGGAGCGCCGCCGAACACGTGCCCGGCACTCAGGGCCAGCGCGGCGACCAGCGCCACGGCCCCGGTCCCGCCCAGCCCGGCCGCGGTCCGCCGGCGGCGCAACGTCCTTCGCCCGTCCACCCGGGCGCGGTCCGCGTCGACCCCGCTCGGCGGGGCGTCCTGCTCCGCGATCGCGCCAAGCGCGCTCGAAAGCGAGTCTGCATCGAACTGCATGACTTTGTCCCTTCTACGAGTTGACAGAGTGCGGATCGAGCGCTCGGCGCATGGTCTCCAAGCCGCGCGAAGTCTGGCTCTTGACGGTTCCGGGGGCGCAATGCAGCGCCGCGGCGGTCTCGTCCACAGACAGATCGCAGTAGTAGCGCAGCACGATCGATGCGCGCTGCCGCGGTGGCAACGCGGCGAGGGCCGCGCGCAGATCGACCGACGCGGCGACATCCAGGTCTGGCATGGCGGCGTCCGCGCTCTCCCCTTTTAGCGAGACCCGCTTCCACCAGACCGTGCGCTGCTCCGCCAGAAATGCGTTCACCAGGATGGTTCGCGCGTAGCCGTCGATACTTTCCACCCGGGTGACCCGGTGCCAGTGCACGTATAAGCGCGTCAGTGTGGTCTGAACCAGGTCGTCCGCCCGGTGCCAGTCTTGGCACAGCAGAAAGGCGACCTTGCGCAGCCACGGTGTCTTGGCAGTCGCGTAATCGGTGAAGTGGGCGTCCCGATCGCTCACAGCCACGCCGCCTCCCAGTCTCGGCTCAGTGGATATCCGACTCTTTAATGCCGGCGGCTGCCCGAAAGGTTGAGTGGCCGCAGGGTCGGGTGGCCGATCCGCCGCCGACTGCTTCCCGCACATATGGTCGGCGCATGAGCGCAAACGACGAAACCCTCCGCAGCGTCCGCGTCGACCGCGTCGCGGCCGGCCAATACACCGCGACCAATCCGAAGGGCGTGACGATCAGCCTCGGTTCGGGCGACGAGGCCTTCTCTCCGGTCGAACTGCTGCTGGCGGCGATCGGCGGCTGCACCGCCATCGACGCCGACGTCGCGACCAGCCGCCATGCCGAACCGGCCGGGTTCTCGGTCACCGTGACCGGCCACAAGATCCAGGACGATCTGGGCAGCCGGATGACCGACCTGGAAGTCACCTTCCGCGTCTCCTTCCCGGAGGGCGCGGAAGGCGACGCGGCCCGCGCGATCCTGCCGCGTGCGGTGAAGCTCTCGCATGACCGGTTGTGCACGGTCAGCCGGACGGTCGAGATCGCGACGCCGGTCAAGTCGACAATCGTGCACGAGGCGTGAGGACGCGACTCGGAGACTCGGCTGCACCTCTTGACCGATAGTCTGCGCACAGATAGTCTCTGCGTAGACCAACCGAGAGAGGAAAACATCATGTGGGAATACGAGCACTCCATCACGACCGACGCCACCGCGGAGGCGCTGTGGGCGCGTTTGGCCGACGTGGCCACGTGGACCGAGTGGAACCCGGACACTGAGAAGGCCGAGTTGGACGGGCCGTTCGCGACCGGCAGCCGCATCACCATGACGCCGCGCGGCGACGAACCGGTGCTCCTGCAGCTCGCCGAGGTGCGCGAGAACGAGACCTTCGTCGACGTCGCGCAGTTCGGCGGGGTCGTGATTCGTACGATGCACCGGCTCGAGCGTTTGGACGGGGACCGCACGCGGATCACCTACCGCACTGAGATAACCGGACCGGCGTCCGACGAGCTGGGACCGCAGGTCGGACCGGCGATCACCGCGGACTTCCCGGAGACGATGGCGGCGCTGGTGCGTGCGGCCGGATCCGAATCCGACAGCCCGTCAGAAGTGGGAGCCTGATGGCCTTGCAGCCCGCCGAGAGCCCGGGGTTCCTGCTCTGGCACGCGACGCTGCGCTGGCAGCGTGCCATGACGGCCGCGCTCGCCCCGCTCGACCTGACGCATGTGCAGTTCGTCCTGTTGGCCTGCGCCTGGTGGGCGGGCCGGCAGGGCGAGCCACCGAATCAACTCACGCTGGCCGGGCAAGCCGGTACGGATGTGAAGATGACCTCCGCGGTGTTGGCGGCGCTGGAACGCAAGGGCCTGATTCGCCGCGAGACCGACCCGCGCGATACCAGGGCCAAGCGGGTCGCGGTCACCGAGCGCGGCGCCGCGTTGGCACCGCGGGCGATCGAGGCGGTGGAGCACGCGGACGCGGAGTTCTTTCGTCCCGTGAAGGCACCGGACGCGCTCGAACTGCTGCGGCAACTGGCCGCCGACCGGTAGCAAGGCCACGCCGGCAAGCACCGCACCCACGAAGACCGCGCTGGCAAAGGCGAAGGCGCCAAGGACTGAGCTGACAAGGCGTGAGCCCGCCGCTGTCAGTTCATGTCAGGCCGGTGTCAGCGCGGCCTGTCACCTTGAGCCCATGACACAGACAAGGGTTGCGGCGACATCGGTCGACGCCGCGGTGTCCACGCGGGGCTTGGTCAAGCGTTTCGGCGACCAGGTGGCCGTTGACGCAGTGGACCTCGAAGTGCCGATGGGAACCGTGTTCGGGCTGCTCGGGCCGAACGGGGCGGGCAAGACCACCATCGTGCGGATGCTGGCCACGCTGCTGACCCCGGACGCCGGCTCGGCCTCGGTCGGCGGCTTCGACGTGGTGCGGCAGGCCCACTCGGTGCGCCGGGTCATCGGCCTGACCGGGCAGTACGCCTCGGTCGACGAGGCACTGAGCGGCCGGGAGAACCTGTACATGATCGGCCGGCTGCTGGATATGCCGGCCAGGGCGGCGCGGGCCCGCGCCGATCAGCTGCTGGAGACCTTCGGGCTGGCCGACTCGGCGAAGAAGGTGGCCAAGAACTACTCCGGCGGCATGCGGCGGCGGCTGGATCTGGCCGCCTCGCTGGTCGGCACGCCGCAGGTGCTCTTCCTCGACGAGCCGACCACCGGGCTCGACCCGCAGCGCCGCAACGACCTGTGGGACATCGTGCGCGAGCTGGCCTGGAACGGGACCACCGTGCTGCTGACCACGCAGTACATGGAGGAGGCCGAAGCGCTGGCCCGGCAGATCGCGGTGATGGACCGCGGTCGGATCATCGCATCCGGATCGCCCGAAGAGCTCAAGCAGCAGGTATCCGGGCGGCGGCTGCGGGTGCGCCCGGCGGACGCCACGGATCTGCCGGTGCTCCAAGCGCTGATGGCTGAGGTACTCGGCACCGCGCAGGAAGAGGGGACCGATCAGGTGAGCGGTCCGCTGGCCGCGGACGAGCAGCTGAACCTGGTGCTGCGCGAGATCGCCGCCAAGGAGATCGCGCTGGCCGATGTCAGCACATTTACGGCCTCACTGGACGAGGTCTTCATCACGCTGACCGGCACGGGCGCCGGGCACGACAACGACGAGAACGGCGGCGACGCTGGAAGGAATGAGGGCCGATGAGCGCGGTTGATGCGGGACTCGCGCGGGCGGGGGCGGGCAGGCCGGTCTCCGGCCGGGTGTCCTTCGCCGAGTGGCTGCGGCACAGCGGCACGATGATCCGCCGGAATCTGCTGTCGATCAAAGCGGATCCGGAAGAACTCATGGATGTGACGATCTTCCCGCTTATCATGACCGTGTTGTTCACCTACGTATTCGGTGGCGCGATGAAGGGCAGCGTCCACGGGAACTATCTGGAGTTCCTGGTGCCCGGCATCCTGGCGCAGATGCTGACCTTCGGCACCATGTACACCGGGATCAAGCTGAGCAACGACTTCTCCAAAGGCGTGATCGACCGGTTCCGCTCCTTGCCGATCGCCCGCTCGGCGGTGCTGAACGGGCACATCGTGGCGGCCCTGCTGCGGCTGCTGATCGCGGCGGTGATCACCACGGGGTCCGCAGTGGCGCTCGGGTTCCGCGTGCACACCTCACCGCTCGCCTTCCTGGCCGGTATCGGTGTGCTGATGACGCTCGGGTTCGCGATCTCGTGGGTGGCGGTCTACATCGGCTCGATCGCGAAAACCCCGCAAGCAGTGCAGGGTGTGGGCCAGCTGGTGCTGTTCCCGATGATGTTCGCCTCCTCGATCTTCGCGCCGACCGCAACCATGCCGGGGTGGCTGCAGGCCTTCGTGAAGATCAATCCGCTGACGACCGCCGCGGACTCGGCCCGGGCGCTGATGAGTGGCGGACCGGCGTTCCACGCGGTGTGGGTCACGCTGCTCTGGTCGGCGGGGCTGACGGTGCTGTTCGCGCCGCTCGCGGTGCGCGCGTACAAGCGGCGCAGCTGAGCTGGGGGCCTGGCCAGTGCGCGCTGAGCCCGGTGCTGAGCGGGGGCCTGATGCGGGGTCAGGCGGCCAGCACCTCGGCTTGCTCGCGGGCCAGATCGAGGGCCGCTTCGGGGGAAAGAGCCCGGCCCTCGGCGAAGGCGCGCTCGTACTCTTCGGAGCCGAGCGCGCCACGCGCCGTCTGCGCGGCCCGCGCGACATCGATGTGCCGGGCCGGGGGCGGCACCGCGGGCCTGATCGCGGTCGCCGCACCGAGCAGCACGGCGGAAAGGCGTGGCTGCTGCGCGGCCTGCGCCGCGGACGCCAGGCCCTCGACGCAAGCGGCCACGTCGGGCCGGTCGTAGAAGAGTTTCGTCGCCGCGATCAGGCCGGCCCGCAGATGCTTGGCGGCCTCGCGCGCCTGGCCGCGATCCGCCGCCAACAGGCCGGAGCTGATCTCGTACTGGGCCCGGAACGGGCCGAGGTAGCCGCGTTCGGCGGTCGAGCGCCCCGCCGCCAGATGCGCCGCCGCCGCGTCGAACTCGCCGCGGCGGCGGGCGAATTCGGCCCGGCTGAGCATCAAGTAGGTGCGGATCTCCACGGACGCGGCGCGATCGATCAGTCGTTGCTCGGTCTGCTCGATGATCCGATCCGCCTGCTCGGGCTCGCCGAGGAACTCGTGCTCCCAGGCCATTTGCAGGCCGAGCATCCCGAGGTCGCCGGTCGCGCCGAGTTCCTCCGCCACTTCCACCGCTTCGGCGTAAGTCACCAGCGCCGCGCGGTGTTCGCCGCGCATGCTCTGCACATAGCCGAGCGCTTGTCCGCACTCTGCGACGCCCCAGCGGTCGCCGGCGTCCCGGAACAGGTCGAGGGCCCGGCGGGTGCACTCCTCCGCCGCCGCGGTGTCGGCGTCGGCGAGCATGCGCGAGCGGAACATGAGGATCAGGCCGACGTCCCACGTCTTGCCCGCGGCCTCGGCGGCCGACTGCACCTCGTCGAGCGTCTCGACGATCCGTTCCGACTGGAACATCGAGAGCAGCAGCTCGACCAGGCAACCGACCGTGTGATACTCGCCGATCTGCTGGAAGATGGCGCGCGAACGCTCCAGCAGCGCCTTGGTCTCCTCGACCTCGATTCCGGTGTCGAGGCCGGTGATAGCGCGCAGCGCCACGATCACGGCGAAATTCGTGGAGGAGGTGTCCAAGGCGCTCTCGGCCAGTTCCGCGACCGCGATGTAAAGCTGCTGGGTGTCGCGGCGACCGCGCAGCATCCAGTACCAGCTCAAGTTGGTACACATGCGCAGCGCGGTTTCAGCATCCTGACGTTCCAGCGTCCAGCTCAGCGCCGCGCGCAGGTTGTCGTCCTCGGCGTCGAGCCGGGCGATCCAGCGCAGTTGGTCGGGTCCGCGCAGATTGGGCTCGGCGGCGGCGATCAGATCCGCGTAGTGGGCGGCATGCCGATCGCGGGCGCTCTGTTCGCAGCCGGACTCGACGAGCCGATCGCGTGCGTATTCGCGGATCGTCTCCAGCAGCCGATAGCGCATCGTGCCGCCGTCGAGGCGGTCGGCCACCACCAGCGACTTCGCGACCAGGCGACCGAGCACGTCAAGCACCTCGACGCCGACGACCGCGTCCAGGTCCTCCAACGTCGCCCCGCCGACGAACACCGAGCAGGCCGCCAGCACCTCGCGCTCGGCGGCGTCGAGCAGATCCCAGCTCCAGTCCACCACCGCGCGCAGCGTCTGCTGGCGCGGCAGCGCGGTGCGGGCGCCGTTGGTCAGCAGCCGGAACCGGTTGTCGAGCCGGTCGGCGACCTGACGCGGGGTCAGCAGATTGAAACGGGCCGCGGCCAGCTCCAGTGCGAGCGGGCTGCCGTCGAGCCGGCGGCAGATCTCCGCCAGCGCCGCGCCGTCCGGACCGTCGGTGGCCAGGTCCGGGCGCACCGCGCGACCGCGTTCGAGCAGCAGCTGCATCGCGGCGTATTCGCCGAGCCTGGACTGTTCGGCCTCGACCGGCGGCACCGGCAGCGGGTCGATCGGCAAGCGCACCTCGCCGGGCACCGCCAGCGGCTCGCGGCTGGTGGTCAGGATGGTGACCTGCGGGCAGCGGTCCAGGATGAGCGCGGCCAGGTCGGCGGCGGCGTCGACCACGTGCTCGCAGTTGTCCAGGACCAGCAGCATCCTGCGATCGGCGAGGGTGGCCGCGATCCGGGTGCGGTAGTCGCCGTGATCGACGACGCGGCGGGCCCGCTCGGTGACCACCATGTCGCGGCCGCCGACGGCCGTGAGTACCTCGGCCGCGACGGCTTCCGCCCCGACCGGGGCGAGTTCCGCGACGACCGCGCCGTCACGCGCGTACGCGACGGCTTTAGCGAGTGAAGTCTTACCCGCTCCCCCGGCTCCGACCAAGGTGAGTAACCGGGTCGTGTCCAGTCGCGCGGAGATCTCGGCGATGAGGCGATCGCGGCCGATGAGCCGGACGCCGCCGGGCGCGAACCGATGCGAGGCGGGGACCGTGGCGGTCGCGGCGGCGCCGGTAGTGGCGGCGGCAGAAGCCAGCGCTGATTCGGCCACGGATGCGCTCGGCGCGCTCTTCGACGCGGAATCGGGAGCGGATTCGGCGAGGGCGCGCACCCTCCAGCACTCGGCCTCGATCCGGCGCGCCTCGTCGGCCAGATCGGGCACGTCGGCGAACTCGGCCAGTGGCTCGGGGCCGGCCAGGCTCAGCGCCTCGCGTGCGGCGGTCGCGCTGCCCTCGGCGATGAGCCGATCGAAGCGGGAGAGGTCCACCTGCTCCGGCGGGAGCGCCAGCAGGTAGCCGTTGGGCCGGGATATCACCGCGTCGGCGCCGAGCACCCGGCGCAGCCGCGAGATGAGCGCCTGCAGGGCGTTGGCGCTCGGCGGTTCCCCGTCCCAGAGCTGATCGGCGAGGTATTCGGCGCGGCGCGGTACGCCGGGGCTCAGTGCGAGCAGCGCGAGCAGGGACCGTAACCGGCGCCCGGGAACCTCAAGCAGGGTGCCGTCGCGCCGCGCCTCGACGCCGCGCAGCACGGACACCCAGAGGCCGGGCACTCGGTTCTGCTGGTCCACGCGCCCATTCTCACCGATCAGTACGTTGCGCGGCGCGCCTATTACGCCGAGGGCGAACAGCGCGATCGGCGAACGGCCGGATTCACCCGGCCTGGCGGGCGCTACAGCTAGTGCGCGCCGTTCAGCTTCGCATCCTGCGGCGGTGCCGGCGCCTCGCGCCCGTCCTGCGCATCGGACTCCTGCTGCTCGGCCCGCCCGGCGTCCAGCTTGCGCAGCTGCCTGGCCATCGACCGGCCGAGGAACCAGGTGGCCACGCCGATGATCACCACGATGATGAAGCCCAGCATGCCGGGCCCCACCCACGGGGTGTTGTCGCTGACGGTGGCGGCGGACAGCGGATGTACCGCGCTGGCGGCGGCGAACTCGATGCTCATGACAAGCCTCCCGGACTGCCTTCATTATCCAGCAGGTTGAGCAGATAAGCGCCGTATCCGCTCTTGAGCAGCGGCTCGGCCAGCTCGCGCAGCCGCGCGGAGTCGAGGAAACCGGCGCGCCAAGCGGTCTCCTCCACACACCCTATCTTCAAGCCCTGACGCTCTTCGATCACCCGCACGTACTCGGCGGCCTGAACCATCGAGGTGAACGTGCCGGTGTCCAGCCACGCGGTGCCGCGGTCGAGCACCGATACGGTCAGCTCCCCCGCGTCCAGGTAGGCCGCGTTCACCCCGGTGATCTCCAGCTCGCCGCGCGCGCTCGGCTTGAGCGCCTTGGCGATCTCGACCACGCGGTTGTCGTAGAAGTAGAGGCCGGGGACCGCGTACCGGGACTTCGGCTTGACCGGCTTCTCCTCGATCGAGACCGCGCGGCCGCTCTCGTCGAACTCGACGACGCCGTACGCGCTCGGGTCGGCGACCGGGTAGGCGAAGACCAGCCCGCCCTTCACGTCGGTGTTGTTGCGCAGCTGCCGCCCGAGCCCGACGCCGTGGAAGATGTTGTCACCGAGCACCAGCGCGACCGACTCGTCGCCGATGAACTGCTCGCCGAGGATGAACGCCTGCGCGAGGCCTTCCGGCCGCTCCTGCACCGCGTATTCGAGGCGCAGGCCGAACTGCGAGCCGTCGCCGAGCAGCCGCTGGAACGCCGCCTGGTCCTCCGGCGTGGTGATGATCAGGATCTCGTCGATCCCCGACATCACCAGCGTGGAGAGCGGGTAGTAGATCATCGGCTTGTCGAAGACCGGCATGAGCTGCTTGGAGATGGCCTTCGTGATCGGCCACAGCCGCGAGCCGGTGCCGCCTGCCAGGATGATTCCGCGCATATGTGGACAGCCAATCGGTCGGGTTGCTGAGCGCAGACCCACCGTACCCGAAGCGCCCAGGCGATTGGACGCGGACCCTGCGACGCCCTAGCGACGCCCACCGCCGCAGTCCGGCCCGCCTCGACTCAGCCTCCGGCCAGCTCGGTGAGCAGGTTCTTGTTCCAGATCATGATCTCCCAGCCGCCGATGCCGACGGTGCGGACCGGCGGCCCGAACTGCTTGACCGCCTGATCCGGCGAGGCGTACTTGATGGCGAGCGGATTCGCGACATCGACGACGAGGAAGTCCGCGTAGTGCGCCTGCGGGTCGTACCAGGTCGACTTCGACTCCCAGTCGTACACCGAAATGCCTTTAGGGCCAGTGTTGACCGGGTTGACCTGGACCGCGCCGCCGGAGGCGACTGTGATGCTGTGCGAGGTCCAATAGCCGCCGATGCCGTATTTGTAGCCGTTCTGCTGGAGCCACGTCTCGACCTTGTGCGCATAAGGAGGCTGACTCGCCGCGCCGGCGTGATCTACGAGCACTGCGGCGAACATCGCCGCGGCCGCGCCGAGCACCGCGATGTGCTTGCGCTGCGTCAGCCCCGGCCCGAGCACCCGCGCGGCGACCGCCGCGGCGAGCGGCAGCACTCCGGCGATCTCCCGGGGTCCGCCCTGGTACTGCGAACTGAGCACGAGGGCCGCAACGTTGAACAGCACGCCGACCGTGATCAGCTTGGCGATGCGGTCCCCGTCCGCGTCACCCTCGGCCGCCGCACCGCGCCACCGGCGCAGCGTGCGTACCAGCGCGACGACTGCCAGACCGGCGCCGATCAAGTGCAGCAGCACGATCACCGTGCTCACCCGCACCGTCTGGCCGCCGCCGGTGGCCGGGGTGGCGAGCGGAAGCCCGAAGAAGTCGGCCCCGAACAGTTCGAGGAACGAGCCGGCCGACTTCCAGATCGCGTCCGGCATCTGGGCCGCGGTGTTGAAGGTCATGTCCGGCGAGTGCATCGCGAAGCCGCCGAGCCGGTTGATCACCCGTGGCGCTTCCTGGGCGATGCCGATCGACAACACCGCGGCGGCGAGCAGCCAGGCCTGGTATCGGCGATCGCCCTCGCCGCGCCACAGCCGCGCTGCAGTGACCACGGTCAGCGCGGCGCCGGCCAGGAACACCGCGGTGGTGTCGCTGGCCTCGGCCCACAGCAGTACCAGGAACAGCAGCGCCGGGGTGAATCCGCGCTGCGGCAGCCGCTCCAGGGCCAGGAAGAACACCAGCACCGGAACCGCGGTGCCGAAGTGGTCCGGCGAATCCAGCTCGATGACCGTGCCGACGCCGAGCCCCGGAGCCGACAGCATGATCACCAGGACAATCAGCACCCTGGCAAGCGCCTCTTTGCCGCGGGCCCGGCCGCGCGCCAGCCAGCAGGCGAGCAATACAGCGAGGGTGTAGGTGAGGGCAGCGGCCACGTGCGTGACGTCACCGTTCAGGCCGTGCACCGCCTCCACCAGCATGTACTCGGGCAGCTCGGTGAAATAGAAGCTGACGTCGGACACGGTCCAGTGGCTCAGCAGCAGATTGCCGTGCAGCATGTCCCACGCTTGCAGCGCGTTGCCCGCGCCGTCGCCGTTGAGCGGCGCCGTCCTGGCCTGGTGAAGGTAGAGCTCGAACAAGACGATCGCGGCCAGCGGCAGGCCGGTCAGCGCGATCGCGTGCGACCTGGCCCAGCGCCGCGCGATCGCGAGCCGGCTTTCCGCGGCTGACAAGGAGACGCCGGCGGCGGGTTCCTCCCCCGTCACCGGCGTCTCCTCATCAGCTCCGTGAAGTGCCTCGGCAGGCCGAGGCACTTGGAGCTCGGGCATTAGATGGTGCCGGCCTCGACCGCGTTGGCGATCCACGGGATGACCTCGTCCAGCATGGTGTCGAGAGAGGTGGTCGCC
>Ga0134128_10001986_pt1 | contig 25681 bp, 22 predicted proteins | sample KB31754_FD_96462 | JGI IMG/M metagenome (GOLD analysis project Ga0134128, IMG submission 96462) | Terrestrial soil microbial communities with excess Nitrogen fertilizer from Kellogg Biological Station, Michigan, USA - KB3-175-4 | ecosystem: Environmental > Terrestrial > Soil > Unclassified ...
ACTTATGAGGCGCACTGGAGCGTTCGCCTGCTCTACGTGGTCTTCGGCTCGATGGCGCTGCAGAACAGCGCCTGGGCCTGGTGCAGCGGCCACCGCAGGCATCACCTGAACGTCGATGACGTGGAGCGCGATCCCTATGCGGCCCCGCGCGGATTCTGGTTCTCGCACATCGGCTGGATGGTGCGGGAGTACCCGAGCGGCCTCGAGGACTTCACCAACATCCCGGACCTGCGGCGCGACCGCCTGCTCGCATTCCAGCATCGCCACTACGTGGCGCTGGTGCTCGCGACCAACCTTGGCCTGCCGCTCCTTGCCGGCTGGCTGGTCGGCGATCTCTGGGGCACCTTCCTGCTCGCCGGCGTGCTGCGCCTGGTGCTGAGCCATCACTTCACGTTCTTCATCAACTCCCTGGCGCACATGTGGGGCGAGCGCCCGTATACCGAGGAGAACAGCGCGCGCGACAATGGAGTGCTCGCGGTGCTGACCTTCGGCGAGGGATATCACAACTTCCATCACAATTTCGCGCACGACTACCGCAATGGCGTGCGCTGGTGGCAGTGGGATCCGACGAAGTGGCTGATCGCGAGCCTGCAGGTAGTGGGGCTTACGCGAAAGCTGAAGCGTACGCCCGTGTTCCAGGTGCAGCGCGCGCTCCTTTCGATGCAGTTCACCCGCGCGCAGCGCAGGCTCGCGACCCTGCCGGCCGTAGCGGCCCCTTCCCGTGTGAGTGAGCTGCGCCAGCGCGTCGCCCACGAATACGACACCTTCACCGCCGCCGTCGCGGAATGGGCCAAGGTGAAGGAGCAGTGGCTGGAAGAGAAGAAGCGCGCCGTCATCGAGCACTGGGAGCACGCCAGCTTCCAGCACCGGCTGAAGGAGCTGGAGCGGCGGCTGCGGCTGCAGCGGCGACGCCTGCGGATGCTGCAGGCACAGCTCGCCTGACCGGCGGGGTCCCCCATGGGACGCATTTTCGAAGTCCGCAAACACACGATGTTTGCGCGATGGAACCGCATGGCGAAGCAGTTCGCGCGCATCGCCAAGGACATCACGATGGCGGTGAAGTCAGGCGGCTCCGATCCAACCTCGAATCCAACGCTGCGCCGTGTGATTCAGAACGCGCGCGCGGTCAACATGCCCAAGGATAAGATCGAGGCGGCGATCAGGCGCGCCTCCGGACGCGACGCGACCAACTACCACGAAGTGCACTATGAGGCGTATGCACCTCACGGCGTAGCGCTGCTCGTAGAGGCGGCGACGGACAATCCAACCCGGACGGTTGCGGCGGTTCGCAACATCGTCACCAAGAACGGCGGCAACCTCGCCACCTCCGGAAGCGTCGGCTTTCTCTTCAAGCACATGGGCGTATTCCGGCTCGACCCGGCCGGCATCGATCAGGATGACCTCGAGCTCTACCTCATCGATCATGGGCTGGAGGAGATGGGAGAAGGCACGGGGGAGAAGGGCGAGCCGCAGCTCGTCGTCCGCGGGGCCTTCGCCGATTTCGGCAAGCTGCAGGAAGCGCTCGAGGCCCGCGGGATCACCCCGCTCTCGGCGGAGCATGAATACATCTGCACCGTGCCCACGGAGCTCCCTGAGGAGCAGGCGACGGAAGTCCTGGCCCTGATCGACAAGCTGGAGCAGGACGAGGACGTACAGCGGGTATTCCACACACTTGTTTAAGGCGCTGGATCCGGGCTCCTGCCCGGCCCAGCGCTGCTTTGGGCAACGCCGAAGCGGCTAAGCGTGGTTTTTGCCCAAAGCTCCGCCACCTGCGGCGGCGGGGCATATCCCTGTGCCTGGGCGGCGGGCTGTGAGGCCTGCGCTAGGGGTGCGGCGTTCCGGGTGGTGGTGTGGCGGCACCCTGCGGCTGCTGCTGGGGCATCGCGTGAGGCGGCGCCTGCGGTTGCGGCGCCTGTATGCTCATCAGATCGACGTCGAACACGAGCAGTGATCCTGGCGGGATCGGCGGCGGGGAATTCAGGTCGTAGGCCAGCTTCGGCGGGACATAGAGACGCCACTTCGCGCCGGGCTTCATCAGCTTGAGCGCTTCCTGCCACCCGGGGATGACGCGGTCCACCGGAAAAGTGGCCGGCTGGCCGCGCTTGTAGGAGCTGTCGAACTCCTTGCCGTCGAGCAGCGTGCCGCGATAGTTGACGATCACGGTATCGCCCGACTTGGGCGTGTTGCCCTGCCCTTCCTTCAATATCTGGTACTGAAGTCCGCTCGCCGTCGTGACGATGCCCTTCTTCTTGCCGTTGCGGGCCAGGAAGGCGCTGGCCGCGACGTGGTTCTCATCGCCGATACGCGTCCGGGCGCCGACGACCATCGTGCGAATGCTCTGCTCGTTGGCAGCACCAAACGTGGCCTTGCCGGTGAGCGCATCGTGAATACCCTGCATCAGCCGCTGCGTCGAGATGGAGTTTGCGTCGACGGACATCCGGCGCAGGCTCTCGCCCACCGAGAGACCGAGACTGTAGCTGCCCTCGGATTTGATGTGGGCGGGGCTCTCGGCCTTCTTGGATTGCGGCGCGGCAGGGGCAGGCGTCCCTTGAGCCCAGGCGAGACTGCTCAGGCCGAGCAGCGTGGCCGCCGCAGCCCAGGCTGCGGCCGGTCGGATCGTCTTTCGAGCGGCGACTGGTTTCATCCGGGAATTGTATATTGCCTGACCGTCACCTGCGGCTCTTTCGGGGACTTCGCTTGATCATCATCCGCCAACTTTGCCGCAGCTTCAGCGAGGGCACCGGGATGCACCGGGTGCTCGATGGGGCCGATGCCCGCATCCGGGCCGGTGAAGTGGTGGCGATCGTCGGCCGCAGCGGCTCGGGAAAATCGACACTGCTCAACCTCATCAGCGGCATCGATCGCCCGGACAGCGGCGAGATCGAGATCGGCGGCCGCATCGTGACCGCGATGGGCGAGCCGGAGCGCACGCTCTTTCGCCGTGCGCATCTCGGCTTCGTATACCAGTTCTTCAATCTCATCCCGACGCTGAATGTCGAGGAGAACGTCCGCCTTCCGCTCGAGCTCAATGGGGTCCGCGGCGCCAGCGCTCGCGGGCGCAGCGCGGCTATCCTCGCCGAGGTCGGGCTCGGCAACCGATTGCACAGCGCCGTCGATCGGCTGTCGGGGGGAGAGCAACAGCGGGTCGCGATCGCACGCGCTCTGGTGCACGAGCCCGAGGTGCTCCTGGCAGATGAGCCCACGGGAAATCTCGACGAGGAAACGGCCATTCAGGTGCTACCCGCGCTCTTCTCACTGACACGGGCGCGTGGAACGACCGTCGTGATCGTCACCCATGATGCGTCGCTTGCAGGCAGCGCCAACCGCGTGCTCGCGCTCCGTGAAGGCAAATTGTTCCAGCCCGATGTCTCGCTCGAGCGGCCAGGCACGGATGCCGAGCATGCGCAGCGCCGCGCCCGGATAACCTGATGCCCACCCTCTGGGCCGCAAGCCTGCGTCACCTGCTGCGCCAGCCGGCGCAGCTCGCACTGGCGCTGGTGGCACTCGCGGCGGGCGTCGCCACGATCGTCGCCGTCAACATCGCGACCGCGAGCTCGCGTAGAGCCTTCGAGCTGTCGATGCAGGCGGTGAACGGCGCCGCCACCCAGGTCATCACGGGAGGCCCTCGCGGTCTCGACGAGGCGCTCTACGTGCGGCTGGTGACCCGCCAACCTCTCGACAGCGCCCCGCAGCCCGCCTTTGCGCCCGTGATCGACGGCTACGTGACTGTGGGCGGCCACGTGCTGCAGCTCGCCGGCGTGGATCCGTTCGCGAGCCGCGAGCTGGAGGGCCCGGGGGCGCACATGCCAGCAGCGGGTGGCGGCTCGCCCGAGTCCGGGGAGCTCCGGAACTGGTTCGTGCAACCCGGGGCAGTCGTCATGGCGACCGAGGCGGCGCGGCAGTTGGATGTGCATCAGGGCGGGCGGCTCACGGTGGATGTCGGCGGAGTGCGGCACTCCGCAACCCTGATCGGCCTCATACGCCATCGGCGTCCCGGCGAGGCCACGCTGATGCTCACCGACATCGCACAGGCCCAGGAATGGCTCGGCATGCGGGGCCGCCTCACCCGCATCGATGTCAGGACGCCTGGCGGGGCCGCCGGTCAGGCAGCGCTCGCGGCGCTGCGCCGCGAGCTCCCCCAGGGCGCGCAGCTCGAGCAGGCCGCCGGACATACGCGCGAGACGCTCGACATGACGAGCGCCTTTTCCACCAACCTGACTGCAATGAGCATGCTCGCATTGCTCGTCAGCGCGCTCCTCATCTACGGAGCGGTCAGCTTCACGGTGGTTCAGCGCAGGCGCAGCATCGCCATTCTGCGCGCGCTCGGGGCAACCCGTCGTGAGATCCTGACGATCGTTCTCACCGAAGCTGCGGCGCTGGGCGCGGTCGGGGCGGCGCTCGGCGTGCTGCTGGGCCTGGCGGTCGGACACGGCCTCGTCAAACTGGTGTCACAGACCATCAATGATCTCTACTACGTCGTAGCGGTCCGGCAGGTCAGCCTGCCCGCCCGCACGGTGATCGAGGCAATGGCCGCGGGTGTCGGCACGGCGTTGGTCGCAAGCCTGCTGCCCGCGCTCGAGGTCGCGGGCAGCACGCCGCAGCTCGGGCTCAGGCGCTCCGTTCTCGAGAGCCGCGCCGCGCTCATCGCCCGGCGCCTGTCGTGGCTCAGCGTGGCATTCGCGCTTTCCGCGGGCGCATTGATCGCGGCGTCCAGCCGCAGCGTATTTGCCGGATTCGCCGCGCTCTTTCTGCTGCTGTTGAGTGTGGCCGCCCTGACGCCCTCCGTGCTGCGCGCTCTGGCGAGCCTGGCTGCGAAATCACTCGCGGGCATCAGCACCGTCGCCCGTCTCGCGCTCGAAGACGTGGCCGTGTCGTTGAGTCGTACCGGTGTCGCGGTCGCGGCACTCGCCATGGCGGTGGCGGCCATGATCGGTGTCTCCATTATGGTCGAGAGCTTCAGGGTCTCGCTGCGGCAATGGCTCGAGCAGACGATGCGCGCGGACATCTATGTGGCAGCCCCCGGTCCCGGGATGGGACGCCCGGAGCGCCGGATCGAGCCCGATGTGCTGCGCGCACTGTTGGCTACTCGCGGTGTTGCCGACCACAGCGCCAGCCGCTCGGTCGTCGTGCGCTCCTCACGTGGTGAGATTGCGCTCGATGCTCTGCAGCTCGCACCCGGGAGCTATGCCGGAATCGATCTGACCGCGGGTGATCCGCGAGCCGTCTGGGGCGCCTACGACCAGGGAGCGTTGCTGCTGTCCGACTCACTCGCCTGGCGGCTGCACCTGCGGCCGGGCGAGACCCTGTCGCTGGTCACGCCCTCGGGACCGCGCAAATTCCCGATCGCCGGCGTATACCGCGAGTACGGCAGTGGCCTCGGAAGCGCGATGATGAGCCGGGAAGTCTACAGCCGGCTGTGGCACGACGATGCCATCACGGCAGTGGGCCTCTATCTCGGCAACGGGGTGGACGCGGCCCAGGAAATCCCTCGTCTCCAGGCCGCCGCGGCCGGGACTCAGGCGCTCCTCATACGATCCAACGCCGGCGTCCGGGCGATGTCACTCGACATCTTCGACCGCACCTTCATCATCACGCGGGTCCTCTACTGGCTGGCGGCCGCAATCGCCGCCATCGGGATGGTGAGCGCCCTCCTCGCATGGGAGCTCGACAGAGCGCGCGAGATCTCGGTGTTGCGCGCGCTCGGGTTGACGCCTCGCGGCGCAGCGGCGCTCGTCGAGGCACAGACTGTCTTCATGGGAGGCGCGGCGCTTCTGGCAGCGCTTCCAGCCGGGCTCATCATCGCCGTGGTGCTCACCAAGATCATCGACAGGCGAGCGTTCGGCTGGCACATCGAGATGCATCTGCGCGCGGCGCAATTCGCGAACGCGCTGGCGCTCGCGCTCGCCGCGGCGCTGCTCGCCGGACTCTATCCGGCCTGGCGGGCAGCCCTGGGACCGATCGCCGGCCAGATGCGGGAGGAATAAGCGTGCGCCGCCACCAGGCCTTCGCGGCGATCGCCGCGGCCGTCATGACGCTCACGACAGCGCAGAGCCGGGCACAGCGCCCTGTCTTCGCGCAGGCGCTCGATCCACGGCCGCTGCAATTCCCGCGCGACCAGGGCCCGCATCCCGACTTCCGCCAGGAATGGTGGTATCTCACCGGGAACCTGAGCTCCGATGACGGCGAGCGCTTCGGCTTCGAGCTCACGATCTTCCGCTTTGCGCTCGCGCCGGCTCCATCCCCAGCCGCGGTTGCCGTCTCCCCGGATGACGCCGAAGGCTCCCGATGGCGCACCCGCCAGATCTACCTCGGGCACTTCGCTGTCAGCGATGTCGCGACACGGAGGTTCCGGTTCGCGGAGAAGCTCTCACGCGGTGCGCTCGGTCTTGCGGGCGCGCAGGCGGCTCCGTTCCGGGTCTGGGTGGGTAATTGGCAGATCGGCCAGGTCACAGTTCCCGCATCCGCCTCCGCGGAGTCAGTTTCGACTGTGACATGGCGGCTCCAGGCTGCAGGCAACGGCTATGCGCTATCGCTCACGGCGCGTCCTTTGATGAGCCCCGTCCCCAACGGCGAGCAGGGGTTGAGTCGCAAGTCAGGGGAGCCGGGGAATGCGAGTTACTACTACTCCATCCCGCGGGTCGCGGTCGCAGGAACGCTGATCCGGGACGGGAAAGCGCTTCGCGTGCGGGGTCTCGCGTGGCTGGATCGCGAGTGGGGGAGCGGCACCCTCGGCCCGCAGGAGAAGGGCTGGGATTGGTTCGGGCTGCAGCTCGGCGATGGCTCCTGTTTCATGTTCTATTCGCTGCGCGATCGCGGCGGCGCCCAGGATCCCTATAGCGCAGGCACCTGGGTCGACCCCGAAGGTCGGGCTCGCCCGCTGCACCGCGGCGATGTGCGCATCCAAGTGCTCGGGTACTGGACCGACGCCGGCGGCTCCCGTTACCCGTCAGAATGGCGACTGGTCGCACCCACGCTCGGCTTGGATGTGACCGTTCGCCCCGTGCTCGCCGACCAGGAGCTCGTCACTTCCCCGCGCTATTGGGAAGGGGCGGTGGACGTCACGGGCACCAGCGCGAGTCACCCGGTCGCGGGCCGCGGCTATGTGGAGCTGGTCGGATACGCCGGAACGACGGTAGAAGCGGCTGGCGTCAGATGACGGCGAGCGCCTCGCTCAGTCGCCAGAAGGCTAGGGGGAATGCTCGGACCCTTGATGGTGATTGTCAGGGTCAGCCGTTGCGGCGGCGGCACCGCCGTGTAGAGCGTCTCGTTTGCGCCCGCTTGCACGGTGCCGATCCAGACATAACCCGGAAGGGCCGCGCGGATATCGTAGCGCATCGTCTCGCCGCCGCGGGTGAAGGAGCCCTCGATCCGCGCCGGACGGTCGATGTACACCAACATCAGCGGTCTGCCCGATTGCCCATCCCGCCATTCCACGGTGCCGACGGGCTCGATGCCGTTACGCTGGAGCGCCACCGGCGTCAATCGGGCGAAGCGGGCGTCAGCGGGCGCAATTTTGAGGAAGCGGAGGCTGAACTCGGTCGGTCCGAGCTCGCTCTCGAGCGCCTGCTGCGAGCGGTTGAGATCGAGCGTGAAGCTCTTCCCGGACTGGCTCATGGGCACGACGAAGCTCCCTGTATTGGGCGACCCATAGAGGTCTCCCACGATGTAGGGAAAGACCAGGCGGTAGCCGCCTGCCGGTAGCGGACCGACCACCTCGATGGAGGAGTGGATCACCCAGCCCGGATGGTGAGGCGTGCCGCAGCCCGACAGGCCGGCGAGCAGTGCGACGAGCGCGGCCCCTGCGATCCTGCGAATGGGTAAGCTCTATGCGCCGGTCGACTAAAACGGCGGCTGCGGGCTTTGCGGCTGCTGCGGCGGCGGCGGATTGGCGGGAGTCGCCTGTGTTCCCTGGGGCAGTGGATTCGCCTGTGCCCCTGAATTGTCCTGCGGCGGGGTCGCGGGCGCAGCCTGCGGCGACTGGTTCATTTGCGGCGGCTGAGCGGTGATCGCCGCACGGAACTGCTGCAGCTTCTGCTTGATGACGCTGGCGTTCTGCGGCCCCATGCGGATCAGCACCTTCTGGCCTGCGGGCAGCGCCTCGAGCTTGGGATCCGCGAACTGATAGAACACCTTGGGCCGCACGAGGGTAATGGGACCCTGGACATCGGGGGTGGCGAGAAGGCTGTCGATGGCCTGGACCATCCGGTCATTGAAATACTTCCCCGGGTATCCCAGGTTCTCGTACGCCTGTTGGAAAAGGGGATACAGCCGGAAATACACGGCAGCCAGCGCCTTCGGGTCGGATGTGCGGATTACATCCATGAGCGCCGCATACCGCTCGTAGTTCTGCTGACTGAGATCGGTCGCGCCGCCTTGAGTGTCGACGGCGGTGTCGCCAGCCGTCGGCAGCAGCGGGCGAAGCTCCGCCGCCACCTTCTTGCGCGGCAGGTTGTCCACGGTGACGACGACGTCGCGGATGACCTGATGCGGCACCACGAATTTGGCGACCGCGGGCTTGCCGAGGAGTCCGATCAGCGAGTCCCGTACGACCGGGTCGCTCTGGTCCAGTGGCGGGAGCGGGGTCTGTTGCGCCTGCTGCTCAGCTGCGGGCGGTATCGGATGCTGGATGCCGGGCGCCGGTGCCGCCGCCGGCGCAGGGGGGGCGTGCTGCGGAGCGGCCGAAGGCACCGGGGAGTAGTACCGGTAGTACACCCCAATGGCGATTGCGCCCGCGATGACGATCCCAGCCGACCACCAGATGGCCTTGTCTCGGAAGGACTCTTCCGAGTCAGTCGCCTTATTCCACATCCAGCGGCTCTCCGCACCTTGAGGGAATCGGGATACTCTACTCTGATCGCGATCGGATCGCACTTGAGCCTCACCCGTCCCCATCCCTGCCGCGAGCATCCTAGCCATGCCTCAAGCCTTTCACCCCGCCGTCGGCCGCTGGCTCGAGCGTGCCTTCGAGGCGCCGACCGCCGCGCAGGAGCAGGCATGGCCGGAGATCCAGGCGGGACGCCACACCCTGATCGCCGCACCGACCGGGTCGGGAAAGACCCTGGCCGCATTCCTCGCTGCCATCGACCTGCTGGTCCGCCGAGGTCTCGATCAGGGAGGACTGAGCGATGAGACCTACATCCTCTACGTTTCACCGCTCAAGGCGCTTTCCAATGACATTCGCCGCAACCTGGAGGTGCCGCTCGCCGGTATACGGGACGAGCTGCGGGCGATGGAGCTGCCCGACGTCGAGATCCGAACGTCGGTGCGTACCGGCGATACGCCGCAGCACGAGCGGCAGAGCATGCGCAAGCGTCCGCCGCACATCGTGGTCACGACGCCGGAGTCGCTCTACATCCTGCTGGGCTCGGAATCGGGGCGCGGCATGCTCGCGACCGTGCGCAGCGTCATCGTCGATGAGATCCACGCGATGGTCGGCAGCAAGCGTGGCCTCCACCTCGCGCTCTCGCTCGAGCGGCTGGAGGCACTCGCCGGGCAGCGGCTGACGCGCATCGGACTCTCCGCAACGCAGCGACCCATCGAGGACGTCGCGCGGTTTCTCGTCGGCACGCGCCAGTTGCGTGCGGATGGCGAGGCGGACTGCGCAATCATCGACACCGGCCACATCCGCCGGCGCGATCTCGAGATCGAGGTGCCGGCGGCGCCGCTCGAGGCGGTCATGTCGGGGGACGTCTGGACCCAGGTGTACGATCGTCTCGCGCAGCTCGCGGGTGAGCACCGCACGACTCTCATCTTCGTCAACACCCGCCGGCACGCTGAGCGGGTGGCGCGCCATCTGTCGGAGCGCTTGGGGGAGACGCAGGTCGCGGCGCACCACGGCAGCATGGCGAAGGAGCTGCGGTTGTCGGCGGAGTCACGCCTGAAGCGCGGTGATCTGCGTGCGCTCGTGGCGACGGCTTCTCTCGAGCTCGGTATCGACATCGGCGATGTAGACCTCGTCTGTCAGCTCGGGTCGCCACGGTCCATCGCGGCGTTCCTGCAGCGCGTCGGACGCTCCGGGCACAGCCTGGGCGGAACGCCAAAAGGCAGACTCTTCCCGCTGTCCCGCGATGATCTCGTCGAGTGCGCAGCGTTGCTCGATTGTGTTCGCCGCGGGGAGCTCGACCGGCTGCACATTCCCGTGAAGCCGCTCGATGTGCTCGCGCAGCAGATCGTGGCGGAAGCGGCTGCGCGCGAGTGGGACGTCGATGAGCTCTTCGCCCTGTTGCAGGGCGCCTACCCCTACCGCGACCTGCAGCGCTCAGAGCTCGATGACATCGTGCGGATGCTCGCCGACGGGTTCACCACGCGCCGCGGTCGCCGGGGCGCGCTGATCTACTACGATGCAGTCAACCGCAAGCTGCGCGGCCGGCGCGGCGCCCGCCTCACTGCCCTGACTTCCGGAGGCACCATCCCCGATACGGCCGACTACACGGTGCTGCTCGAGCCGCAGTCGCAGCCCATCGGCACGATCAATGAGGATTTCGCCGTCGAGAGCCTCCAAGGGGATGTCTTCCAGCTCGGCAACAGCTCCTATCGGATCCTGCGAGTGGAGCAGGGCACGGTGCGGGTCGAGGACGCGCACGGCCAGCCGCCGTCGATTCCCTTCTGGCTGGGCGAAGCGCCCGGCCGGTCGGATGAGCTCTCGCAAGGCGTCTCGCGCCTGCGCCACGAGCTCGAGAGCCGGCTCGACGGCAAGCTCGAGGCGGCAGTGAGCTGGCTCGCCGCCGAGGTCGGCGTAGCCGGGCCGGCGGCGGTGCAGGTGGCGGCGTATCTGGCGGCCGCGCGGGCAGCTCTGGGCGCGCTCCCCACCCGCGAGACCGTCGTCTTCGAGCGCTTCTTCGATGAGGCGGGCGGCATGCAGCTCGTCATCCACTCGCCCTTCGGCAGCCGCGTGAACCGCGCCTGGGGACTCGCGCTGCGCAAGCGCTTCTGCCGCTCCTTCAACTTCGAGCTGCAGGCGGCCGCGACGGAGGATGCGATCGTGCTCTCGCTCACGACGGCACACAGCTTCGAGCTCGAGGAAGTGGCGCGCTATCTGCATTCCAACACGGTGCGGCCGCTTCTCGTGCAGGCGCTGTGCGCGGCGCCGATGTTCCCGGCGCGCTGGCGCTGGAGCGCCGCCATCGCTCTTGCATTGCCGCGGTTTCGGGGCGGCCGGAAGGTCCCTGCGCCGCTCGCACGCATGGCGGCGGAGGATCTGCTGGCTTCGGTGTTCCCCGACCAGGTCGCCTGCGCCGAGAATCTCGCGGGCGAGCTCGAGATTCCGGACCACCCGCTCGTCCGGCAGGCGATCCGGGATTGTCTCGAGGATGCGATGGACATCGGGGGATTCGAGGCGCTGCTGCGCGGCCTCGAGGGCGGCGCCATCCGCGTGGTCGCACGGGACCTCACCGAGCCCTCGCCGCTCGCGTTGGAAGTGCTGTCTGCCAGGCCCTACGCATTTCTCGACGATGCGCCGCTCGAGGAGCGGCGCACGCAGGCGGTGTTGAGTCGACGCTGGCTGGATCCCGAGGCGGCGGGCGATCTCGGCGCCCTCGATCCGGCAGCCATCGATCGGGCACGCGCGGAGGCCTGGCCCGACCCGATGGATGCCGACGAGCTGCACGATGCGCTGTCCTGGCTCACCTTCATGACCGAGGCCGAGGTTGCCAGGCGAGCGGCCTGGGCGGGGTGGGCCACGGCTCTCGCCGCCGCGCGCCGGGCCACTCGGCTGAGCGCGGGGGGCGCGACACTCTGGGTCGCCGCCGAGCGCCTGCCGCTTTTCGAGCCCCTCCTCGCCGGTGCACGGCGGGAGCCGCAGATCGATGCTCCGGCCGGATACGCAAAATCCTGGACGGCGGATGAGGCCCTGATCGAAATCGTACGCGGCCGGCTGCAGGGGTTGGGGCCCGTATCCGCCGCCGCTCTCGCTGAGCCCATGGGCTTCCCGGGCAGTCACATCGCCGCGACACTGGCGGCGCTGCAGGCCGAAGGATCGGTGATGCACGGACGCTTCACGACGAACGCTCCGGAGGATGGGGAATGGTGCGAGCGCGGGCTGTTGGCGCGCATCCATCGCTACACCGTGAAGCGCTTGCGCGCTGAGATCGAGCCGGTCGAGCCGCGGGACCTGCTTCGGTTCCTGCTCGAGTGGCAGCGGGCGGCACCGCGGGCTCGTATGGAGGGACCCGATGCCGTCGCCGCCGTTCTCGCGCAGCTCGAGGGCTTCGAGGCGCCCGCCGGCGCGTGGGAAACGGAGATACTGCCCGCACGGATCAACGAGTATGACCCGGCGTGGCTCGATGAGCAGTGTCTCGCGGGGCGCTTCGTATGGACGCGGCTCGCGCGGCGAAAGGTCGATACCGGGCCGGCCGCAGGTCCGGTCCGCGGCACACCCATCGCTCTGCTCGGCAGGCGCCGCCTGCGGAGCTGGGCGGCGCTCGCAGGCCCCGTCGATGCCGGCGCGCCATCTTCCAAGGCACGCCGGGTGTTGGATCACCTGAGCGCGCACGGCGCCTCGTTCTTCGACGAGATCGTGGAAGGCACGGCGCTGCTGCCCTCGCAGGCGGAGGAAGGCCTGGCCGAGCTCGTCGCGCTCGGCCTCGTCAACTCCGACAGCTTCGGCGGATTGCGCGCCCTGTTGGTTCCGTCCGAGCGCCGCAGGTCCTCCACGGGTCTGCGCCGCCGGCGGCGGGCGCTCTTCGGCATGGATTCAGCCGGGCGGTGGGCGCTCGTGCGGCGGGAGCAGGCCGCCAGCGGCGGCCGCACGGATCCCGAGACCCTGGAGCTCGTCGCTCGCGGTCTGTTGCGGCGTTGGGGCGTCGTATTCTGGCGTCTCATCGCCCGCGAGGCGGACTGGCTCCCTCCCTGGCGGGAGCTCCTCTTCTGCTACCGGCGCCTGGAGGCGCGGGGCGAGATCCGCGGTGGCCGCTTCGTCGCCGGACTTTCCGGAGAGCAGTTCGCCGCGCCGGAGGCGGTGGGACTGCTGCGGGAGATGCGCCGCCGCCCCCGCGACGGAGAGTGGGCCTCGCTCTCGGCGGCCGACCCGCTCAACCTGCTCGGTATCCTGACGCCGGGCCCACGCCTGCCAGCACTCGCAGGCAACAGAGTCCTTTACCGCGATGGCCTGCCGCTCGCGACGCTGGCCGGAGGCGAAGTGCGTTTTCTCGAGACACTGGATCCGGCGGGCCAGTGGGAAGCGCGCAATGCGCTGCTGCGGCGGCACGTCCCGGCCGCTCTCGCGGACATCGGCTGAGGTCAGGTCTTGCGGTGGCGGGCGCCACCACCGAAGTGATAGAACAGCGTGCGTTGTATTTCCTGCTGTTGGGCCTGCTCCCAGGCGCGTAACAGGTCCCGCCAGCTGAGATAGCCGACGAGCTTCGAGTCATCGCGCGCTACCACGGGCACGTGCGCGGCGTTGGTTTTCACCATGCGGGTGATGATCCCGTCGAGGTACTCATCCGGACTCGCCAGCGGCACGGCGGTGCCGACCAGCAGGGCGCCCAGGACCGCCTCCGGCGGCTTGCCCGCGCGCAGCCAGGATTGCACCAGGGGCGGATCGACCACCCCCAGCACCTGGCGCTGCTCGTCGATGACGGGAAAACTGGGATGGCGCGTCGCCGGATCCGCCAGGAAGGCGAGCGTCTGCTCCAGAGTCATGTTGGCGGGCAATGTCTGTACGTCCCGGGTCATCACCTCACTCACCGTGGCGAGCGCGAAAGGGTCGACCCGGTATTCGCGCAGCAGGTGGTGCCCTCTTCTCGCGATCTTCTCCGTCAGGATGGAGCGCCTCAGCAGGAGGACCGTGACGAGGTGCGAGGTGATGCAGGCAGTCGCAAGCGGCAACAGCACGTGCGTGTTGCCCGTCACCTCCACGGCGAAGAAGGTCGCGGTGAGCGGCGAGCGCATGGTGCCGCCCAGAATCGCGGCCATCGCCAGCAGCGGCCAGAAGCCGGCGCTCGCAGCCGGCAGCCAGGGCGCGAGCGCCACTCCGAGCCCGCCACCCATGATCAGCAGTGGTGCCAGCACGCCGCCCGAGGTGCCGGAGCCGAGCGCCACGGCCCAGATCACCGCCTTGACCACGAGCAGCAGCAGCCCCGCTGCGGGTACCGTGCCGCCGTGCAGCATCTCCGTGATGTTGTCGTATCCGAGGCCGAGTGCATGGGGATCGATCAGGCCACCGACGCCGACCACGACGCCGCCGATCGCCGGCCACCACATCCAGTGGATCGGGATCTTCAGAAAGAGGTCCTCGCAGGCATAGACGAGGCGCGTCAGGAGGCCTGACAACAGCCCTGACACGAGGCCGATCAGCACCCAGCACAGAAGCCCCGCGACCGAGGGGTCCATGCTGCCGTGGAAGGGGAAGAGCGGCTGCTGCAGGCCGAGCAGCGGCCGCTCCATGGCAGCCGTGATCGCCGCGGCGGCGACGGGAATGAAGCTGCGCGGGGTCCATTCGAAAAGGAGCAGCTCGACCGCGATCATCATCGCCGCGATGGGCGTGCCGAAGACCGTCGTCATACCGGCCGCGGCGCCCGCCACCAGCAGCGTCTTGCGCTCGCTATCGGTGACCGGCAGCGCCTGGCCGATGAGCGAGCCGATCGCACCGCCGGTCATGATGATCGGCCCCTCGGCGCCGAACGGCCCGCCCGTCCCGATGGAGATCGCGGAGGACAGGGGCTTCAGGATGGCCACCTTCACATCCAGCCGGCTGCGGCCGAGCAGGATGGCCTCGATGGCCTCGGGAATCCCGTGGCCGCGGATCTTCTCGGTCCCATACCGCGCCATGAGGCCGATGATGAGGCCGCCGACGACCGGTACCGCGATCGAGGCTGCTCCGAGCGGTGATGCACCCAGAGACAGATGCTGCAGCGTCGGGCGCCCGAAATACGCGATGTTCGTGAAGAAGCGGATGAGGTCGAGGAGCGCGAGTCCGGTGAGCGCACCGGCGGTGCCGACCACTATCGCGATACCCGAGATGACCAGGACGCGCGGCTTGGTGGTGAAGTCCCCCAGACGGCGGACCTCATCGAAGGCGAGGCGCGGCACGCCACCGTCGCCCCCCCTCGAGCCCCCTTCTTCTTCGTCTTCTTTCCGCGCCGGAATCTTCACATCACAGGCAGCACACAGTTAATCCACAAGCGATCCACAGCCGGGCCGCGATATGCTCGAGCCCATGCCATTCAGGCTCCCCAAACGCCAGAGCCGCCGCGGCGACGCGACGGTGCTCGGCACGTACTTGTTCTCCAGCCGCACCGTGCAGGTGCTGCAGACCAGCGATGAGCATATCGAGTGGACCTGCGATTGCGAGAGATTCCGCCGCCAAGAGCAGCGTGGGACCCCCCTCTGGTGCAAGCATATCGCGAAAGCCGCCGCGCGACGCTCCCTGGAGCGGCTGACGTCCCGGCGTGTGAGCCCGCCGGACGATTTTGTCACGCCTCGATGAGGCCGTGACGGATGGCGAGCAGCGTCAGCTCGGACTGGTTGGAGACACCAAGCTTCTGCTTGACGTTGTAAAGGTGCGTCCCGACGGTGGAGGCCGACAGCCTCAGGTCATCGGCGATGCGCTGCACGCTGGCGCCACGCGCCAGGCGAATGAACACCTCGAATTCCCGCTCAGACAGGCGCTTGATCGGCGATGACTCCGTTCCTTCGATGTCCTCGAGCGCCAGGCTCTGCGCGACGCGCGGATCGATGTACCGGCGGCCACTACCCACGCCCGCAACAGCCTCGAGCAGCGCCTCGGGGGCGCTGCGCTTCGACAGGAAACCGAGCGCTCCTTCGCGCAGCGCCCGCCGGGCATGCATCGGATCATCGTGAGCGGAAAGCGCGAGCACTCGCGCCTGTGGGTCGTGCGCGCGGATGCGCCGCAGCGCTTCGATACCGCCCATGCCGGGCATCGCGATGTCCATGACGACCACGTCGGGCGACAGCTCGATGTAGCGCTGGCACGCGGCCTCGCCCGATTCCGCCTCACCGACGACCGTAACGTGGGGACTCGACTGCAGCAGCAGCCGAAATCCGGTGCGCACCACCGCGTGATCATCGACGAGCAGGATACGAATCATCCGCTCACCTGCGGCGAGGCGCCGAAGGGGATTTCCGCCGCGAGCAGCGTGCCATGGCCCTCGCGCCTGCGCAGGGTCAGGTTGCCGCCGAGGTGTCCGACTCGCTCGCCCAGCCCCCGCAGTCCGAAATGTCCCGGCCGAGACCAGTCCTCGGGCAATCCCACACCGTCGTCCGTAACGGTCACAAGCAATGTGCGAGGGTCGGCGCGCAGCTCAACGTCGACATGTGACGCATGGGCGTGACGCAACGCATTGACGAGCCCCTCCTGGACGACGCGGTACGCGGCCAATGAGGCCCCCGGACCCGGATTGAAGCCCAGCTCATGGCGCAGGGTGAGCACCACTGAAGGATGCCGTCTCCTCAGGTCGCGCACCAGACCCTCCAACGCCTCACTGAGGCTCAATGTGTCGAGCGCCACCGGCGCGAGGCGGGGTATGAGGCCATGCATCGCATCGTAGAGCCTCGCCGCCTCCTCGGAGATGAGGCGGGCCGCATCCTGCATGGACGGCTGGCTGGATTGACCTACGATGGCCTGCGCCAGACTGCGGATTGCCGTCACCGACTGCCCGAACTCGTCGTGCAGCTCGTGCGCGATCAGGCGCCGCTCCTCCTCGAGCCGCTGCTCGATCACGATGGGCGCCACGGCGCGCTCGACGATCCACGAGGCCAGGCCGTTGACGATCAGGAGCATGACGGCGGCGATGACGAGGAGGTGCGTCACGGCATCCCAACCATCGAGGATGGAGCGTGAAGTCTCGGCCTGTACGGTGAGCTCGAGGCCCGCGGGAAGGGGAAAGATGTAGCGCGGGGCGCTCGGAGCGAGCAGGTGCGCGAACCAGGCCGGCGCATTCCGGCCCGCCTTGTATACGGCGGGCGGTGAATGGTAGAGAACGCGGCCGTCCCGGTAGGTCAGCACGATGTCGTTGGAGCGCACGTGTCCGAGTTGTGTCAGGAAGCCGGTCACCACCTGTGGCCCGCCCACGCGCCAGTAGATGTCCACCAGGCGTCCGATGAGCTGGGTGGCCACCTGGTTCGCCGCTTCGATCTCCTCCTGCACGCGCGCCCGGGTGACCTGCACCTCGGCCGCGACCAGAACGATGATCCACACGACGGTCAGGCCCGTGACCACCAAATGCAGGCGCGTGCGCAGCTTCATCGGCGGATGGCCGGTGTTCGGGAGTTGGAGCACCATCCTAGCAGCACCTGGAAGGTTTGCGGCTCATGAAAATCATGAGGGACAATTCATGAACATCCGGTTCCGCACACCGGGCCGGTTTGGGGACGATGCGCCTGCCGGACCGATCCGGGCCGGCTTTCACGGTAACGGAGAGCTCGTCATGAAATGGGAAACTCCGCAGGCGATTGATCTACGCTTCGGCATGGAAATCACGATGTATATCGCCCATCGTTGACCGGGAAGCGCGCGGCGCGTGTGCCGCAGTCGCGGCGCAGGCGCCGCGCGCGCAGATCCCGCCATGAAGATCCGTGTCCTCGGGTCGGCTGCCGGAGGCGGGTTTCCGCAATGGAACTGCAACTGCCGCAACTGTGCCGGACTGCGCGACGGGACCCTGCGGGGCCGCGCCAGGACGCAGTCGTCGATTGCCGTGTGTGCCGACGATCCGAACGGCGCACGCGGCTCGCAGCGCCCCCCCTCCTGGGCTCTGGTCAACGCCTCGCCCGACATCCTCGCCCAGCTTCGCGCAAATCCGGACTTTCAGCCCGCGCGCTCGCCGCGAGACACGGCAATCTGCGCGATCGTCCTCGTGGACGGGCAGGTCGACCACACCACCGGGCTTTACATGCTGCGCGAGTCGACCCGACCCTGGGCGCTCTGGTGCACCGATGCCGTACATGCCGACCTGCAACGTCAGCATCCGATCTTCGAAGTGCTGTCGCACTATTGCGGTATCGAGCGCAGACGCATGGACCTCGACGGCTCCGGGTTTGCCGTCGAGGGCGTCCCGGGCATCCGCTGGCGTGCTCTGGCCGTCGCCGGGAAGCCCGCACCCTATTCGCGCAACCGCGAGGCTCCCGTGATCGGTGACAACGTGGCGCTCCTCCTTACCGACGAGCGCACGGGCAAAGTCCTGTTCTACGCCCCCGGGCTGGCCGATGGCGGCGGAGCGACATGGCAGGCCATGCAGTCGGCGGACTGCGTGTTGGTGGACGGCACGTTCTGGAGCGATGACGAGATGCTCCGCCTGGGCCTGTCGCGCAAGCGCGCCCGCGACATCGGCCACCTCGCACAAAGCGGCCCGGGCGGCATGCTGGAGCTGCTCGGGCGGCTGCCGCAGGCCACGCGCAAGATCCTGATCCACATCAACAACACCAACCCCATCCTCGATGAGGACTCCCCGGAGCGCGCCGAGCTCGGCCGCCGCGGAATCGAAGTCGCCTGGGACGGCATGGAGATCCAGTTGTGAGCGCGACTGCGTGGAGTCCGGCAGAGTTCGAGAGCCAGCTGCGCGCCAAGGATCGGGGCTATCACATTCATCACCCCTTCAACGTGATGCTCAATTCCGGCCGCGCGCGGCCGGAGCAGATCCGCGGCTGGGTAGCCAACCGGTTCTACTATCAGATCAACATCCCGATCAAGGATGCGGCCATCATGGCCAACTGCGACGACCGGAGCGTGCGCCGCCACTGGGTACAGCGCATTCTGGATCACGACGGGTACGGCGACGATCCGGGAGGGATCGAATCCTGGCTGCGTCTCGCCGAAGCGGTGGGGCTCGAGCGCCCGCATGTCGAGAGCCTGACGGAACTGTTGCCGGGCGTGCGCTTCGCGGTCGATGCCTATGTCAACTTTGCCCGCCGTGCGCCCTGGCACGAGGCGGCCTGCGCCGCGCTGACCGAGCTCTTCGCGCCACAGATCCACAAACAGAGACTCGCCGGCTGGCCCGATCACTATCCCTGGATCGACCGCGCCGGGCTGCACTATTTTCAGAGCCGCGCCAGCCTTGCCACCCGCGACGCCGACCTCGCGCTCGCCGCAACGCTGGAGCGGTTTCGCACGCGGGCCGAGCAGGAGCGCGCGCTCGAGATCCTGCAGTTCAAGCTCGACGTGCTCTGGCAGATGAACGATGCCATGGCGCTGCGCTACGGAGTGCAGTGATGAGCCTCGTCAACACCTCGGCGCGCCCGGCGATCGGCGGGGGCTTTCGCCTGCAGTGGGAGCCGGCACAGGAGGCGCACGTGCTGCTCTATCCGGAAGGGATGGTGAAGCTCAGCCACAGCGCTGCGGCCATCCTGACGCGCTGCGACGGCGAGCGGACCGTCGCCGACATCGTGGCGGACATCGAGCGCGCGTACTCCGCCACCGGACTCTCCGCGGACGTGTATGCATTCATCGAGCTCGCGCTCGAGCACAGCTGGGTGGAGTTGCGGCCATGAGCGAGCCGACGGCGACTCCCTCCCCGCCGACAGGTCCGCCGCTCTGGCTCCTTCTCGAGCTCACCTACCGCTGCCCGCTGCACTGTGTCTTCTGCTACAACCCGACCGACTTCACGCAGGTCGGCCGCGAGCTCGAGACCGGGGAGTGGCTGCGCGTTCTCGAGGAAGCACGGGCGCTGGGCTCGGTGCAGCTCGGGCTCTCGGGCGGCGAACCGCTCGCCCGGGACGATCTCGAGACGATCGTCGCGGCCGCGCATCGGCTCGGCTTCTACATCAATCTCATCACCTCGGGGGTAGGTCTCACGGAGCCGCGCCTGCAGGCGCTGAAGGAGGCGGGTCTCGATCACATCCAGCTCTCCTTCCAGGACAGTACGCGGCAGATGAACGACTTCCTGAGCAGTACGCGCACCTTCGAGCTGAAGTCGCACGTAGCCGCACTCATCAGGAAGTACCGGTATCCGATGGTTCTCAACGTAGTGCTCCACCGTCTCAACATCGATCACGTCGAAGACATCCTCGGCATGGCCGAGCGCATGGGCGCCGAGTACGTCGAGCTGGCCAACACTCAGTACTACGGCTGGGCGTGGCGCAATCGCGGGCAGCTGCTGCCGAGCCGCGCGCAGCTGCGCCGCGCAGAGGAAGCCACCGCCCGGTTTCGCGAGCGGGTCGGCGCGCGCATGCGGATCTTCTTCGTGGTACCGGACTACTTCGAGACCCGGCCGAAACCCTGCATGAACGGCCTCGGACGGATATTCCTCAGCATTGCCCCGGATGGCATCGCGCTACCCTGCCAGGCGGCGCGCATGCTGCCGGGGCTCACTTTCCCGAGCGTGCGCGAGGCGAGCATTCGCTCGATCTGGTACGAATCGCCGGCGTTCAACCGCTACCGCGGCGAGGGTTGGATGAAGGAGCCCTGCCGCAGCTGCCCGGAGCGCGGGCGGGACTTCGGCGGCTGTCGCTGCCAGGCATACCTGCTGACGGGCGACCCCGCCAACGCCGATCCGGTCTGCGACCTCTCGCCGCACCATCACCTCGTCACCGAGGCTGTCATGCGGGCCGAGCGGGACGTCACTGCACGGCCGGTCGAGGAGCCCCTCGTTTTTCGCGACCACCGTAGCCGAGGCGCACGGGAATAGGGGTTGCTCGACGGGTATCGTGCGCCCATCCGATCCGCACCCCGATCCGCAGGCCGCTGAAAGAAGCGAGCCCGGCCGCGGCCGCAGCGCCCGCACGCCGAGCGAGATTACTCGAGCGGGCTGGCGCGACATTCTCCTTCGTATCTGGCAGAAGCTCGGCGAAGACAACGTTTCCCTGGTTGCCGCCGGCGTCGCCCTCAACACCCTGCTCGCGGTGTTTCCCGCCATGGCGGTGCTGGCCTCGATCTACGGCATGTTCGCCTCGCCGGGGCAGGTCGGACATGAGATCCAGCCTTTCTACGGCATCCTGCCTCACGAGGCCGCGGGCATCATCCAGACTCAGCTCGAGGCGCTCGCCCGTCCGCGAAACCAGACGCTCGGCATCGGTGCGATCGTGAGCTTCGTCGTCTCCGTCTACTACTCGAGCCAGGGAGTGTCGGCGCTCATGTCCGCCACCAACATTGCGTACAGCGAGCGCGAGCGGCGTGGGTTCCTCAAAGTGATCCTGGTGGCGCTGGGGTTTGCCCTCGGAGCAGTCGCCGGCTTCGTGGTCATGCTGCTGCTTACCGTCGCGGTGCCGCTGGGGCTCGAGAGGCTGCCGCTGCCGGGATTCGTGGACACCGCGGCCCTCGCCCTGCGCTGGATCCTGTTGTGGCTGTTCGCGGCCCTGGGGCTCGCAATCGTCTACCGTTACGCGCCCTCCCGGGAGAACGCCCGCTGGCGCTGGGTCACCTGGGGCTCGGTGATCGCGGCCACGCTGTGGCTGGTATCGAGCGTTCTCTTCTCCCTATACGTGCGCAATTTCGGCAGTTACGGCAAGACGTACGGCGCCCTCGGCGGAGTGATCGTCCTCATCATGTGGTTCTATCTCCAGGGCTACGCGATCGTGCTCGGCGCCGAATTCAACGCCGAGACGGAGCATCAGACGGCAGTGGATACCACGCGAGGGCCACCCGCCCCCATGGGCGAGCGCGGCGCCTACGTGGCCGATACGCTGGGCAAGCGGCCAAAGTGATACATTCCGAGGCATGGCCGTACGACCGGTACTCAAGATGGGCGAGCCGCTGCTCAGGCAGGTGGCCGCGCCCGTGCAGCGCTTCGACAGAGACCTCGGCGCACTCGTCGCCGACATGAACGACACCATGCGGGCGCTGAGCGGCGCCGGCATCGCCGCGCCGCAGGTTGGGGTCAGCCTGCGGGTGGTGATCTTCGAAGTCACCGTCAACCCGCGCTACCCCGGCGTCTCACCGATCCCCTACACGGTCCTCGTCAATCCGCAGCTCACACCTCTCGGCGAGGAGCAGGAGGAAGGTTGGGAGGGATGTCTCTCCGTCCCGGGACTGCGGGGGCTCGTGCCACGGTTCCGGAAACTGCGCTATCAGGGATTCGATCTCGAGGGCGCTGCGATCGACCGCACCGTGGAAGGATTCCACGCCCGTGTCGTGCAGCACGAGGTCGATCACCTCGACGGCATACTCTATCCGCAGCGCGTCCGGGACCTGCGCAACTTCGGCTTCGAAGATGCGCTCGTCGGCCGGATGACGCCGATGCCGGACTGATAACGACGGCCACCGCCTCCGCGACGATCAGCCGGGCGAGCCCGTATTGGTTCCCGGGTCGAAGCGCATCGGCTTGGTGACGCCGAGGCGCGAGAGCTCCTTCAGCAGCGCTTCCGCAAGCTCCTGATGCGCGGCGCGATCGAAGAGCGGCGCCGCCTCCCAGTCGTACGCCCAGGGATGGCTCGTCTTCAACTTCGCCGGCTCGTCGGCATAACGGGGGATGACATGGGCATGAAGCGCCGGCTCGAGATTGCCCAGGATGGCGTAGTTGATGCGCTCCGCGCCCGTGACCTTGAGAACCGCATCGCCCAGGCGCGCGAGGTCCTGGAGGAACAGCACCCGCTCGTGCGCGCCGAGCGCATTGAGGGTGGGCACGACGGGGTCGGGAAGCAGCAGTACGTAGCCCCGCAGGAACTGGCGCTCGCCGAACACGGCCCAACCGGAGAAGAGGCGCGCGATCACCCGCGGCTCGCGGCCGGCCCTGGCGGCGGCGACCTGCCGGTGGATCGCCGTCTCCGGCGCGGCGGGCCTGGTCTCGATCTTCAACACGAGACTCCGAGACCGCGAAGGGACTCCACTGTCGTTTCGTAGCCGTCATGCACGATGCCGTGCCAGCCGCGGCGTCGAGCCGTAGCAATATTCTCTTCCCGATCGTCGATGAATACGGTCTCGGCCGGCGTCAGGGAGAAACGCCGCTCCGCCTCTACATAGATGCCGTCATTCGGCTTCATGATGCCGGCGGCGAACGAAGTCAGTGCACCGTGGCCTATGCGGTGCAGGTCATATTCACGCGAGAGATGCGTCCAGTGCAGATCGCCGATGTTGGAGAGGAGGTAGACACGGTAGCGCTCGCTCAGTCGACGGGCGAGCTCCACCATCGATGGCTGCAGCTCGAACATATCGACCCAGCTCGCATGCGCAGCCTCGAGGCTCATCGGTCGCGGCGCGAGCGCCGCACACCTCTCGAGCAGCCCCTGGCCATCCATGCGGCCGCACTCGTGGTCCTCGAGCGCGATCCGCGTCAGCACCGAGTCGAGATCGGGTGCGTGCGCTCCGTGAGCCGAAAGGAAGTCTAGGAAGGGCTGGTGGTCGAGATGCACGAACACCCAGCCGACGTCGAAAACCACGTTACGAATCAAGCCGCCTCCGTGAGTCGTTTCGGCCATTGTACGGCGTCGCCCGCCGGCCGGGCGCGATGCCGGACACAGCGCTGCATACTACAGCGGGAACGGCATCACGGTGCCGCTGTCACCCGGCGTGCCATTCACCGCGACGACCGTCGCCTTGGGGAAGAAGTTGAACTCCGAAGCGCTGGCCCAGGTATATGCGCCCATCGCCCTTCCCACGATGAGATCACCCGTCTCCAGCTTCGGCAGCAGCAGATTCTCCGCAATCACATCGATGCTGTCACAGGTGGGTCCGGCGAGCACCGACGGCAACCGCTCCTCGCCATCGCGCAATGGCTCCACGGGGTAGCGCGCGTGATCGTAGAGATGGCCGCTGTACGAGCCGTAGAGGCCGTCGTCGAGGTAGTACCACCAATGCCCCTCGCGGCGGGCTCGCCCCATCACGGACGCTACACCGATCACGGCGGGACCCACGATGTAGCGGCCCGGCTCGGCGATCACCCGTACCCGTCTGGGAAGCTTTGCGAGCGCCTCGCGCAGCGGCTCGCAGAACCGGCCGATGTCCTGCACCGGCTGCGCGTAGTCGATCGGAAAGCCCCCGCCGATATCCAGTGTGTCGAGAGGTCCAAGCTTCGCCTTGCGGCCCGCCGACATGAGCTTGGCGCACGCCTGGATGGCCTCGACGTGCTTCGCCGAGTCGGCCGCCTGCGAGCCGACATGGAACGACAGGCCGCGTACGGTGATGCCGAGCTCCGCCGCATGCCGCGCCAGCGCCAGCGCATCCTCCGGATCGCAGCCGAACTTGCGCGACAGATCGCACATGGCTCCCGGGCTGCGGAAGGAGACCCGCAGCAGCAGCTCGATCCGGTCGGCAAGCCGCCCGAACTTGCCTACTTCGTCGGGGTTGTCGGCCACGAAGATGCGCAGCCCGAAATCGATTGCGTTGCGGATATCCTGCGGACGCTTGATGGGATGCGTGTGGATGCACTTGTCCGGGCTTACGCCCAGGCGCCGGACGAGCTGCACCTCGCCCGTCGTCGCCAGGTCGAGAAAACCGCCTTCGCCGAGCACGGTGCGGACCACCGCCGCATGCGGCATGGGCTTCAGGGCATAGTGCAGATCGACTCGCGGCAGCGCCGCGCGGAGCTTCCGGTACTGCACCCTGACCCGCTCGCAATCGAGGATGATCAGCGGCGAGCCGAACTGACGGACCAGCCGCCTGACCTCCGCCGGCTGGAACGGATCGACGTATCGCGCGCGCTGCGATCGGCTCATATGGCAAACGTCAACAGCAAGTCATTAAGCGGCCCAGGGCCGCTCCCTGGGCCGCGAGATCGAATGTGTTCATGGGTTGGCTGCTAAAAGCGCCGCAGGCGACTTTTAGCCTATGGTAAAACCGCCATCGCGCCGCTGTCGTCGCTCTCATTGACGCTGGCAGCCGCCCTCACCAGGCGATCGCGGATAGCGGTCCAACGCTCCCCCTCCGGCACGTCCTGCACCAGGATCCGTTGGCAGCCCGCCTTGTCCAGCGTGCGCAAATTCGTATAGAGATCGTGACCGTATTGCTCCGGCCGGCGACCAGCGTTGATCCAGGTCACGTACTTGTGGGCCTTGAGCGGCAGCCGCTGCGCCAGCACCGCTACGCGACGGCCGCCCTCCGATAGCGCCGCGGCCCGTGCGTCGACCTCACCAGACGGCACGATGGTCATCGGAGTGGTTGGCGCGTAATGCGAGGAGGTGCCACCGGGAACGCGTGGGGACTCGGCGTCCGCTCCGATGAGCAGCTCACCGATGACCTGCCGGATCTGCGCTGCGGTGATTGCGCCGGGGCGCAGCAGGCGTACGGCCTCGCCCTGAAAAGCGATGATGGTGGACTCCAGACCGATCTGACACTCGCCGCCGTCGAGGATCACTTTGACCTGCTCACCGAGCTCCTCGCGCACGTGTTCCGCGCGCGTGGGTGAGAGCCTGCCGTAGCGGTTGGCAGAAGGTGCCGCAATGCCGCCACCGAAGGCCGTCAGGACCTGCTGCGCCATGGGGTGCGAGGGCACTCGGATGGCGACCGTGTCCTGACCGCCGGTCACGACGTCGTGAACGTTGGCCGCGCGCGACATGACCATGGTGAGCGGTCCCGGCCAGAAGCGCTCTGCGAGCCGCATGGCGGTATCCGGCACCTCCCGCACCCAGCGATGGAGGAAACGCGGGCTGTCGAGATGCACGATCACCGGATGGGTGGTCGGTCGCCCTTTTGCCTCGAAGATCTTGCGGACTGCGGCGGGATTCTGCGCATTGGCGCCCAGCCCATAGACCGTTTCCGTTGGAAAGGCAACGAGCTCGCCGTCGCGCAGCGCCTGCACGGCGGTCTCGATCTCGACCTGGGTAGCTCTGACGACTCGAACCATGATGATACGGATTCTAG
>Ga0134128_10001987_pt1 | contig 25681 bp, 18 predicted proteins | sample KB31754_FD_96462 | JGI IMG/M metagenome (GOLD analysis project Ga0134128, IMG submission 96462) | Terrestrial soil microbial communities with excess Nitrogen fertilizer from Kellogg Biological Station, Michigan, USA - KB3-175-4 | ecosystem: Environmental > Terrestrial > Soil > Unclassified ...
CGGGCCGCGCTTGGTCATCTGGTCGGCGATGATCGCCCGCTGCACCTCGCTGGTGCCCTCCCAGATCCGCTCCACCCGCAGCTCGCGGAAGAACCGCTCGGCCACGTTCTCGCGCATGTAGCCGCGGCCGCCGAAGACCTGGACGGCCCGGTCGGCGACCCGCCCGGCCATCTCCGAGGCGTACAGCTTGGCCATCGAGCACTGGGCGTGCTGGACCTTCACGCTGCCCCCGGCGTCGATGTTGCGGGCCGTCTCGTAGATCAGCGACCGGGCCGCGAACAGCTCGGTCAGGCTGTCGGCCAGCATGGCCTGGATGGCGCCGAGCGCGGCGATCGGCCGGCCTTGCACCTGCCGCTGGGCCGCGAAGCTGGTCATCTCCTCGGTCAGCCGCTGGGCCGCGCCCAGGCAGCGCGCCGCCACCATCATCCGCTCGAACCGGAACCACTCGTAGGCGAAGCTCATGCCGTCGCCCTCTGCGCCGACCAGGTGCGTCGCGGGCACCCGGACGTCGGTGAAGGCCACGATCGGGTGGTGGTGGCCGATCGCGTGCGAGTACGCCGGGGTGCGCACCACCCGGACCCCGGCGCTGGGCAGGTCGACCAGGAACATCGCGTGCTCGCCGTCGTGCTCGCCGCCAGTGAGCTTGCCCTGGAAGAACGCGAAGTCGGCCTCGTTGTACGAGGTGACGTGCCACTTCTCGCCGTTGAGCAGGTAGTCGTCGCCGTCCCGCCGCGCGGTGGCCACGATGGCGTCGACGTCCGAGCCCGCGCCCTCCTCGGTGATCGCGTAGCACTCCTCGCGCTGGCCGCGGACGGCCGGGATGATGAACTTCTCCAGCTGGTACGGGGTGGCCACGCCCGGCATCCAGGACGGCGGGGTCGATGCCACCCAGGCCAGCGCGTTGGTCACCCGCCCGCCCTGCTCCTGCACCAGCACCTGCTGGAGCGTGGTGTAGCCCATGCCGCCCAGCTCGGCGGGCATGTTGGTGGCGCACAGCCCGAGCTCCCTGGCCCGCGCCGCGTGCGCGGCGGTGACCTCTTTGGGCAACTCGCCGCCGGCCAGCTCGGCCTCGACCTCGAACGGGATAAGCTCGTCGGCGAGCGTCGCGGCGCGCGCCTGGATCTCGAGGTCCTCGTCTGACAATCCGTACATGCGCGCCCCAGCCGTAGCCCAGCAGTACACAGTCTCTTAGCAAGACACAGTCTCTTAGCAGGACACAGTCTTGACTGAACGTTCAGTCTAGGTAAGAATCGGGCTCGTGCCAATGCCTTCAGCCAGCGACCACAGCGCTGCCGGCACCACCGCCTCAGGCACCACCGCCTCAGGCACCGCCGCCGCGGGCACGACCGCCGACGCGGTGGTGGTCGGCGGCGGCACGGTCGGCGCGTGGTGTGCCTACTTCCTGCGCCGCAGCGGCCTGGCCCGGGTGGTCCTGGTCGAGAAGCGCACCCTCGGCCAGGGAGCCAGCAGCCGGGCCGCGGGCGTCGTCCGCACCCAGGGCGGCTCACCCTGGGCGGTGCGCCTGGGCGAGTGGTCTCGCCGCTTTTACCTGAGCCAGCACGACGAGCTGGGCATCGACTCCGGGTTCACCCCGCAGGGCTACGTGATCCCGTGCTTCACCGAGGCCGACGTCACCGCCGCCCAGCAGCGGCTGGCCATGCAGAACTCGCTCGGGCTGAACGTCCGCTGGCTGGAGCCCGGCCAGCTCGACGCGCTCAACCCGACCCTGGCCCCCGGCCGCACCCTGGGCGGGACCTACTGCGCCGAGGACGGGTACCTCACGCCGCCCCGCAACGTCACCGCCTACGCCGTGGCCCTGGCCGTCAGCGGCGTCGACGTCCGCGAGCGGGTCAGCTTCACCGGCCTGGACGTGACCGGCGGCGCCGTGACCGGCGTTCAGACCTCGGCCGGGCCGATCGCCGCGCCGCTCGTGGTCCTGACCGGCGGCCCGGAGATCGCCGAGGTGGCCGGGCTGGCCGGGATCCGCGTCCCGGCGGGCGGGGTCCGGCACCAGGTGGCCGTGACCGAGCCCCATCCCGGCCTTGACCCGTCACGGGTACCCATGATCTTCGACCTGTCGGCCGGGCTGTACTGGCGGCCAGAAGAGGGTGGCCTGCTGTTCGGGATGAGCAACCCGCAGGAGCCGCCCGGCGTGGCCGCCTGCGTGGACGAGCCCTACCTGGCGCTGATGCGCCGCCGCCTGGCCGAGCTGGTCCCGGTCACCGCCGGGCTCGGCCTGAGCCGCCTGTGGTCCGCCACCATCGACTTCACCCCCGATCACCTGCCGATCATCGGCCCGGCCCTGGCCGGCGGCGACGCCATCGCGGGCGTGACCGTGGCCAGCGCCGGCGGCGCCGGCATGATGTGGGGGCCCGGCGTGGCCCGCGCCGCCGCCGACGTCGCGCTGACCGGCACCTCCGAGGTCGTCGACGTCACCGACCTCGGCCTGGACCGGTTCGACGCCGACGGCCGCAGCCGGCTCGGCACCGACCCCATCGCCCTGCCGTTCCCCGAAGCCGTGCACCAGGGCGGCGGTGAGCAGGGCGGCGGGGAGCAGGGCGGCGGGGAGCAGGGCGGCGGGGAGCAGGGCGGCGGGGAGCAGGCGGCCGACCGCGAGCCGGCCGACAGCTCGCGCTGACCTGACACAAAGCGCTCCGGCGCACCCGCCACCGGAAGGGGATCCTGGCCATGACCGACATGACGACGCCCTACCTCGCCGCCGCCGTGACCGCCGAGCTCGAGGACTGGGGCCCGCTGGAGGAGGCCACCGGCGAGCCCATGCAGACCTCCGGGCTCACCCTCTGGCAGGACGGCGACCAGGAGGTCGGTGTCTGGGAATGCACGCCCGGCCCGTCCTACTGGAAGCTGGAGACGCACGAGTTCGTGCACATCGTGGCCGGCCGCATGACCGTCACCCCCGACGGCGGCGAGGCCCGGGAGATCGGGCCGGGGGACACCGCCGTCTTCCCGCGCGGCTGGGTCGGCAGCTGGCAGATCCACGAGCGCATCCGCAAGGTCTACGTCATCTTCTAGCCCGGTTCGCCTCATGATCACGGAAATCCGTCCGCGCTATTCGCGGACGGATTTCCGTGATCCTCGGGCTGCCAGTGGATCCGCGCGGTCGGCTTTCTTTGCCCGGGCGTGGGAAATCCGTTAAGCGATTCCGGGCGATACCCCCGTGTTCGCCGTCCGCGAGCGGGTAATGCTCGCGGTATCCGCTGCCAACGTCGGCCGCGGCTACGGGGGATCGGGGTTACGAGTGAACATCAGCGCGCGGCGACGGGGCCGGGGAAATCTAGCTGTACTGGGGGTGGCCGCGGGATCCGCCGTCGCGCTGTCGCTCGCCGCGTGCTCGGCCGGGACCACGGTCCGGGCCGACGCCGCGCATAAGGCCAAGGCCGAGCAGGCTCCGCAGCTCAGCATCGCACCGGGCAATGGCCTATCCGAGGTTCAGCCGGGCACCGCCATTACCGTGCACGCCGCCCATGGCACTCTGCACAGCGTCCGGATCGAGGGCACCCGCGGCCAGATTCACGGGCGGCTCAGCGCTGACGGCACCACCTGGCGCAGCAGCCAGCGGCTGTCTATGTCGCGCCATTACACGGTGACCGCCACGGCCGTCGGCGCGGACGGAAAGAAAGCCACCGCGGCCAGCTCATTCAGCACCGTCCAGCCCAAGGCCACCTTCCAGGCCTCGACCATCGAGGGCTTTAAGCAGCAGTACGGCGTCGGCATGCCGATCATCTTGACCTTCAGCCACGCGATAACCCGCAAGGCCGCCGTCGAGCGGGCCATCAGCATCACGACCTCGCGGCCCGTGGTCGGCGCCTGGTACTGGGACGGCGACAAGACGCTGTACTTCCGGCCGCGCACCTACTGGCCGCAGCACACGCAGGTGACCTTCGACGCCAAGCTCAATGGCGTGGAAGGCGCGCCGGGGGTTTACGGCAATCACGATCTCAGCCAGACCTTTACCATTGGCGCCTCGCTCATTGTCCAGGTGAGCACGCGGTCGCATTACATGCACGTCTATTACAAGCGTCGGCTCTGGCACGTGTGGCCGGTCAGCACCGGCCGGCCCGGCGATGACACGCCCAACGGGACCTACCTGACCATCGAGAAGGGCAACCCGGTCGACATGATCGGGCCCGGCTACAACATCGAGGTCCCGTGGTCGGTCCGGTTCACCTGGAGCGGCGTCTACATCCACGACGCCTACTGGTCGGTGGGCGAGCAGGGCGTGACCAACGTCAGCCACGGCTGCGTGAACACCTCGCCCGCGCACGCCGAGCAGTATTACAAGCTGGCCGTGCCCGGCGACCCGGTCACCGTCACCGGCAGCCGGGTGGGCGGGACCTGGGGCAACGGCTATACCGTCTGGTTCCTGTCCTGGCCGAAGCTGCTGGCCGGCAGCGCACTGCACGAGGCCGTGCTGGCCGGCCCGCGGGGCAGCACTTTCACCAGCCCGTCTCAAGTCGCCACGACCCACGCCAGCGCGCCGCTCGGCCGCCCGCACGCCCGCAACGCCCACGCGGATTAACCCATCACGATTAACGGTCCGCGGTTACCTAGCCGCGCTCGCCGCTAACTCTCATTGATGCCCGAGGTGAGTGAGCCCGCCGCCACGGTGACGGGCCGGGCGCCGCGCCGGGTGGTCGCGCCGTCAAACCACTGGGCCCGGTAGGCCGAGTCGCCGCAGCCAGAGGTGAACTCGACCTGGTACCGGCCCGCGGCCAGGCCGTCCAGTTCGTAGCGGCCGCCCGCGCCGGTGACGGCCAGCGCCGTCGGTGCGGCGCCGCCCGGCGCGAACGCGCCGACGCAGACGCCGACGGCGGCCCGGCCGCCGGCGCTCACGGTGCCCGCGACGCCGCCGTCGGCGGCCAGTCGGGCCCCGACGCCCGCGGTGACCCGGCCCGCGACCACCCGGGCCGACGTCACCGTGGGCGTCACCGCGGCCGTGCCGAGCACGCAGTCCGGGGTGAACAGCACCCGGTACCGGCCCGGCGCCAGGCCGGTCAGCGTGTAGCGGCCACCGAGGCCGGTCACCGAGGTGCCGGGCTGCCCGTCGCCGCCGACCGGGGTCGCCTCCACGCAGATGCCGGGCTCGGCCGTGGCCGGCGACCCGCCCAGCGCCGTTCCGGCCAGCCCGCCCGCCTGCGGCAGTCGGATCGTCGCCACCGTGTGGGTGACGCCATTGCGCACCCGAACGCCGTGGTACACGATCCCGGCCAGCGGCGAGGGAGCCAGGCACGGGGCCGGCGTCAGGTCCCACCGGCCCGGCGGCACGTCGGGGATCTGGTACCGGCCGTTCGGGCCAGTGAGGCCGAGCGTCGAGCCCAGCTCCAGTGCCGGGTTCAGCGTCCCGCCGACCGGGGTGCCGACGAACACGCACATCTCGCCGGCCGGGCGGCCGGTGCGAGCGGATACAACTCGCCCGACCAGTGTCCCGCCGCGGATCAGGGCGGCGTTGATACCCCTGGTGACGTGCCCGGCCCGAACGGGCACCGGGGTGGCCCCGGCCGCGCTGGACCGCCGCCGGTACCACTGTTCGGCGTACACCGGGCGTCCGCAGGGCAGGAACACCACCTTGTAGCGGCCCGCCGCCAGTCCCCCGATCCGGTACACCCCGCGCCGGGAGAGCCCGGGGAGGGGCGTGACGCTCAGTGGCCCCTGAGCGGCCCGGTCGATGGCCAGCACACAGGTCCTGGACAGCCGGCGGCCGCGCTGGCCGGTGACGACGCCGGTGATGCTCCCGGCTGGGCGCAGCGCCACGCCCACGCCCGCGGTCACGGTCCCGCCGCCGGCCCACACCCAGTCGCCGCCGCCGCGACCCTGGGGCGCGAAGACCTGCGACCCGTACCGTGCCGTCCCGCGGCCGCAGCCGGTGATGAACTCGGCGGCGTACTGGCCGGGGACCAGGTTGGCCAGGCGGTACCGCCCAACGTGCCCGGTGATTGTGACCGGCGGCACCGCCAGGTCGACCTGCAGGAGATCCAGGTCCAGGTTCGCGACGAAGCTGCGGCCCAGGCCGCCGGCATAGTTGCGAGAGATCAGGGCCACGCAGATGCCGGGTACGCCCGCGCCCGCACGGCCGGTGACCCGGCCGGTGACCGTAGCGCCCGGCAACATCGCGGCGTCGATGCCGGTCCGCACCTGGCCCGGCCCGATCGTGATCGGCGTGGCGCCCTCTGCGTTGGCCTGGCCGTCATAGGACTGCGGGGCGTAGCTGCCCCGGCTGCCACAGCCGCCGGTGAAGCTGACCGAGTAGCGGCCGGGGCGCAGGTGCCCGAAGGAGTACCCGCCGGCCTTGTTCGTGGCCACCCCGAAATCGTTGCTGCCCCTGGTCATGTCGACGCAGACCCCGGCCAGCCGTGCCCCGGTCGCGTGGCTGGTCACCACGCCGCTGATCGAGCCGCCCTGGGTCAGCTCGCCGTTGATCTTGGTGGTGGTCTTCCCGTCGGTGACCGCGACCGGGCGGCGGTAGCCGGCGCCCAGATAGTTGCCGGTGCGGTCGCATGACGCGTTGAACCGGACCTGGTACTTCCCGGTGCCCAGGTTCTTGATCAGGTAGGACCCGTCGGCTCGGGTGGTGGCCTGGGCCTGGACGCCCCCCATCGGCCGGAGCCCGGTGGCCACCACGCAGATGTGGCTCAGTGGCTGGCCCGAGCGCCGGGCCCGGACCACCCCGGAGATGCTGGCGCCCGGCCGGAGCGAGGCGTCGATGCCGCGGAACCGGCGGCCGCGCCGGGCGTGCAGGTAGGTGGACTTGCGCGGGGTGGAGGCATAGCGCCACCACTGGGGCGCGTAGTTGCCGCGCCCGCCGCAGCCGCCCGTGAACTCCACCTGCCACTTGCCCGAAGACTCGATCGGCAGCGCGTACCCGCCGTGCGGCCCGGTGGTGGTCCCCGTTCCCTCGCTGAAGTTCGCGGTGGTCATCGAGGCCGTGGCACAGACGTCGCCCAGTCGTCGCCCGGACCGGCTGCGGACGACGCCCGAGATCGTGTCGCCCCTCGAGGCGGCCGGCCCGGCCCGGCGGGCCAGGCCTCGCCCGGCGGCGACCGCGGCCGCCGGGCTGGTCAGCCGCAGCGTCACCGGCGCCAGCCGGGTCGGCTGCCCGGCCCGGACCAGCACCGGTGCCGCGTCCGCGGCCAGGTCGGCGCCGCCGGACCACTGCTCGAAGTACCGGGCCGGCCGGGCGCAGTCCTCGTAGCTGACGGTGTAGGAGCCGGGCCGCAGGCCGGCCAGCACGTACCGACCGCCCGCCCCGGCCACCACCGACACCGTGCCGCGCCGCCCGCTGGCGGTCACGCAGGCCCCGGTCAGGGCCGCGCCGTCGGCACCCCGTATCACCTCGGTGATCGCGCTGAGCGCGGGCGTCGGCCGGACCCCGGCCGCGGTCGCGGCGCTGGCCACCGCCAGGCTCGGCAGGGTGAGCTGGCCCGACTCCGCCGCCTGCCGGGCCGCGGCCGCCCAGTCCGCCGGCCGGCTCAGGCCGGCCCCGGCCAGCGCATCCGGCCCGGCCAGCCCGGCCAGCGCGGTCGGCGAGCCCGACGTGCCCGACGCGGTCAGCGCGGGCCGGTCATGCGCCGCGGGCCGGTCGTGCACTGCGGGCCGGTCGTGCACGGCGGGCCGGTCGTGCACTGCGGGCCGGTCGTGCACTGCGGGCCGGTCGTGCGCGGCGGACCGGGCCGGGCTGGCGGTGGCCGCGCCGGCGGTGGCCGGAACGGCGCCAGAGACAGCCGTGGCGGCCGCGGTCAGGATGCCGGTCAGGGCAAGGGCGCGGGACAGCCCGCCGCGGTTCATCACGCGCCTGAGCGTAGGCCCCGCAAACCCGGTCATAAAAGGCTGAGCGGGAGTACAGCTGATAACAACCTGATCACTAGTTATCCCCGGCCACAGCCGTCGCCCACTTGGCCGGGCTCACCGGCCCGCCCCAACGACGTGGTTGTTGCAACCACGCCGTTGCAGCAACGTGAGAGCAACAACCACGTCGTTAGCGCGGGGCGGCTGGCCGCCGATCATGGCTGCTCGGACGTAACACTGGCAACAGTCTGATCACTAGTGATCCCGGGCAACACCGGCCGGCCGCTCCGCGGGCGGGGCGGAGCGCGGGATGGCCAGGGCGTCGACGGCGACGGCGCCGGACGGGCCGCAGATGAGCGGGTTGACGTCCAGGGCCTCGAGGTCGTCGCCCAGTTCCAGGGCCAGCGCGGAAAGGCCGGCGATGGCCCGGAGCGCCGGGGCCAGCGCGGCCGGGGGCGCGCCCCGGACCCCGGCCAGCAGCCTGCTGACCCGCAGGCCCGCCAGCAGCTGCGCGGCCAGCGCCTCGTCCACCGGCGGCAGCGCGACGGCGTGGTCGGCCAGCAGTTCGACCAGCACGCCGCCGGCCCCGACCACGACCAGCGGGCCCAGGCCGGGATCCCTGATCAGGCCCAGGGCCAGCTCGGGCCCGGCCGGGGCGGTCTGGCAGACCAGCACCCGCCGGCCCAGGCGGTCGGCCAGGTCGGCGTAGGCGGCGGCCAGGGCATCGGGGTCGTCCAGGCCGAGCACCACCCCGCCGACGTCCGACTTGTGGGTGATGGCGGGCTCATCGGTCTTGAGCACGACCGGGTAGCCGAGGGCCTGCGCCGCGGCCAGGGCCCCGGCTTGGTCGATGGCGGGCACGGCGGCCACGGTCGGGATGCCGTACTCGCCCAGCAGCGCCAGCAGCGGTGCGCCCCCGGTCACCCCGCGGGCCAGCAGCTCACGGGCGCGCCGCCGCCGGTCCGGGTCGACGGCCGCTTGCGGTCGGCGTCCCGGCCGGCTGGCCAGGGAGTGCCGCCGGTCCGGGTCGACGGCCGCGTGCGGCGCCGGGCGACCGCCGGGCTGGTCGGCCAAAGCGGCCTGGCGGCCGTGGTCGATCAGGTGGCGCAGGGCGAGCAGGCCGGTCCTGGTGCCCTCGAGCACGGGGACGCCGTTCTCGCGCAGCAGCCCGGCGATCTCGGGGTCGATGGCGCTGCCCAGGTTGCTGAGCACGGCCAGCGGCTTGTCGGTGCGCACCGTCGCGTCGAGCAGGGCCAGCGGGTAGGAGCGGTCGCCGTCCAGCTCGTGGACCAGGTCCACGGCCAGGGCGACGGCGGCCACCGCCGGGTCGCCGGCCAGCGCGGTCAGCGAGGCGGCGAACAGCTCGCGGGTGTCGGCGCCGGTGCCCCAGACGTCCAGCGGGTTGGTCGGCACCAGGCCGGGGTCGAGCAGCTTGCCCAGCAGCTCGGTGGTGGCCGGGCTGATCCGGGCGAACGGCACGTCGAGCTGCTCGGCCACGTCCGCGGTGTGGGCGCGCTCGAGCCCGGAGTCGTGCACGGTGGCGATGCCCAGCGTCGGCTCGGCCGCCACGCCCGGCTCGTCCGCGACAGCGGACGAGACCAGCGGGGGCGGGATGACTCGGCGGCCGATGGCGAACAGCTCCAGGGTGTCGGCCAGCTCGCCCAGGTCGCCGACCCGGTGCACGCCGTAGGCCCGGGCCAGGGCCTCCCAGCCGCCGTCGGCCGCGGCCAGCGCGCCGGAGTGGGCCGCCACCATGGCCTGGCCGCTGACCGACCCGCCCACGGTCAGCAGCACGACGGGGATGTCCCGGTCGGCGGCCGCGGCCAGCACCGCGGTCAGCTGGCCGGCGTCGCGCATGGCCTCCAGGACCAGCGCCAGCACCTTGGTCTCGGGCAGGCCGAGCGCGTAATCCAGGTACGCCGGCGTGGTGGTGACCAGCTCCTGCCCGGACGAGACGGCCAGCGAGAAGCGCAGCCCGCGGCGGGCCCGCAGCAGCGCGGAGAACACCGAGCCGGAGTGGGTGACCAGCGCCACCGGCCCGGTCGGCATCGGGCTGGTCTCGATGTAGCCGATGGCCCGCAGCCCCCGGCTGACGTTGATGAACCCCATGCACCCGGCGCCGCACATCTGCATGCCGCCGTCCCTGGCGATCCGGGCCAGGCGGTCCCTGAGGGGGACCGCCTGGTCGGACTGGGGCTCGTAGGCGTTGCCGAAGATCACCGCGGAGCGGTCGCCGCGGGCTGCGGCCAGCTCGAGCTGGGGCTCGAGCTGGCCGTCGGGCACCGCCAGCAGCGCCAGGTCCACGGGCTCGGGCAGGTCGGCCAGCGACGGCAGGCACCGGCGCCCGTCGATCTCGCCGTAGCGGGGGTTGATCAGGTGGACCAGGGGCCGGGACGGGCTCCTGGTCACCTCCTCGACCATCCGCTGCCCGAACGTGCCCGGCCGGGGTGACGCCCCGACCAGGGCAATGCTCCGGGCTTGGAGCATCGAGTCCAGCGCGGTACTCACTTTGTTAATCAGAAATCCCGGTCACGACCGACGGGTTACCTTGCGGATCTGGCCCGACCGCTTGCTGGTCTTGCGGTCCGCGATCGCTGCCCGCGCCGCCTGCCAGCCGGGGATGCCGCAGACGCCGCCGCCGGCGTGGGTCGCCGAGCTGCCGTAGTACAGGCCCGGCACCGGGGTCCGGTAGTCGGCGTAGCCGGGCGCCGGCCGCATGTGGAACAGCTGCTCCAGCGACAGCTCGCCGTGGAAGATGTTCCCGCCGACCAGGCCGTACTCGTGCTCCATCTCGTAGGGCCCGACCACGTCCCGGTGCAGGATCGCCGACTTGAGGTTGGGGGCCAGCTCGTTGTAGCAGTCGATCATGCGGTCGGCGTAGGCCTCCAGCTCGGCCGTGTGCGGCTCGGAGTTCCAGTCGGCCGGCACCCACTGGGTGAACAGCGACATGATGTGCGTGCCCTCGGGGGTCAGCGACTTGTCGAACGCGGTCGGGATCACGCCGTCGCTGAACGGCCGGGCCGCGGGCCGGCCCTCCCTGGCGTCCTGGAAGGCGCGCTCGATGTACTCCATGGTCGGGGCCATCTCGACCGAGCCGGTGTGGTGCTCCTGGAGCTGCGAGCCGGGGTCGGCGATGAAGTCGGGCAGCTCGCCTAGGGCCAGGTTGATCTTCACGACGCCGCTGCGGGTCTTCCAGTGCTGGATGTCGGTGACGAAGTCGTCCGGCAGGTTCTCGGCGCCGACCTGGTCCAGGAACGCGGTCCGCGGGTGCAGCGTGGACACGACCACCTTGGCCCGCAGTTCCTCGCCGTTGTCCAGCACGACGCCGGCCGCCTGGCCGTTCTCGACCAGGATCCGGGCCACCCGGGCGTTGGTGCGCACCTCCGCGCCGTGGCTGCGGGCGGCGGCCTCGATGGCGCTGGACACGCCGCCCATGCCGCCTTCCTGGAAGCCCCAGTTCCCGAGGTGGCCGTCGCCGACGTCGCCGATGGAGTGGTGGGCCATCACGTAGGCGGTGCCCGGCTCGTAGGGGCCGGCCCAGGTGCCGATCACGCCGTTGACCGCGAGCGCGCCCTTGACCTGGGAGGACTCGAACCAGTCGTCGAGCAGGTCGGCGATGCTCATGGTCATCAGCCGGGTGACGTCGGCGATGGTCCGCACGTCCAGGCCGCGGTTGCGCCAGGCCAGGCGCAGGGTCTCGGCCAGGTCACGCGGCTTGCGCGAGCCCAGGTTGGGCGGCACGGTGAGCAGCAGCGGCCCGAGCACGTCGGCCAGGCCTTCCAGCCAGGCGTCCCACTTGGGCATGGCGTCGGCGTCGGCCTTGGACCACTTGGAGACTTCCTCGTAGTTGCGCTTGGCGTCGTCGGCGTACAGCTTGATCGAGCCGCCCTCGGGGAAGGCCTGGTAGTACGGCCCCATGGGGTAGATCTTGTAGCCGTACCGCTCGAGCTCCAGCTCGCGGATGATGGTCGGCGGCAGCAGGCTCATCACGTAGGACAGCCGGGTGACCTTGAGCTCGGGGGCGTCGGGCCACGGCGCCTCGGTGGTCGCCGCCCCGCCGGTCTTGTACCGGCCCTCGAGCACGATCGTGCGAGCGCCCGACCGGGCCAGATAGGCAGCCGCGGTTAGGCCGTTATGCCCCCCGCCGACCACGATGGCGTCGTATGTTGCGGCCATGGGTGTGACCTCCCGAGTATGCCTGCAGGCCCGGATACGGTTTGACTGAATGTTCAGTCTAGAAACCTGATACGGTATCGACAAGGGGTCAGCGCCAGATGGACAGTGCTGATAGGCAGTCTTGATTGATCGAGCAACCTAGTCAGTACCGACATCGCGAGAGAATGATGTGCCCTGTGCGGCACACCGCGATGAGAGGACTGCTGCGATGACAGTGCGAGCCGGCGACAGCGCCGAGGCTCCGGGCACCGCGGACCAGCGGCGCACGCAGATGGTGGTCGCCGCGCTGGAGGTCATTTCCGAGCGCGGCTACGCGGACACGCGCATCGCCGACGTGGCCCAGCGCGCCGGAGTCAGCCCGGCCCTGGTCATCTACTACTTCAAGACCAAGGACCAGCTGCTCACCGAGGCCATCCGGCACTACGAGGAGTCCTGGTACGCGGTCGGCCAGCGGCGGATCGACCAGCTGCCCACGGCCGCGGCCCGGCTTGAGGAGATCGTGGCCATGAACTGCCTGAGCGAGGCCGACCCGGCGCCGGGCAGCTCGTGGCAGCTGTGGCTGGACTTCTGGGCCCAGGCCGCCCGCAACGCCGAGGTGGCCAGCGTGCGTCGCAAGGCGGACGAGCGCTGGCGCGAGCAGATCAGCTCGATCGTGCTGGCCGGCCAGGAGGCCGGGGAGTTCCGCGACGTGGATCCGGTCTCGTTCGCGACCTGCATGTCCAGTCTGCTGGACGGGCTGACCATCCAGATCGCGCTGGAGGACCCGGCCGTCGACTCGCTCGGGGCGTTCGAGATGACGATGCAGTTCGTGGCCGACCGGCTGGGGTTCAGCTGGGACGCGGCCCGGGCCCGCGCGGCCAGGACCGAGCAGGCCAGCGCTTAGCCCGCTTGCAGCGCGCCGGGCGCGGCGATGTCGATGGGCAGGTCGTCGCCCTGCTCGGCCACCTCTCCACCGCCCGCCAGCACCCGCAGCGCGTCGGGGGCCAGGAACGCGTGCACCGGGGTGCCCTGGCTCCAGGCCGTCTGGCTGCCGTCGTTCTGCAGCACCGCCTGCAGGTCCGTCCCGGCCGCCAGGCGCAGGAACACCTGCGTGGATGACCCCAGGTAGACCAGCCGCTCGACCATGGCTGGCACCCGGTTCGGCCCGGTCGAGCCGAACTCCTCGATCTTGACCCGCTCGGGCCTGATCACCGCGTGCGAGCGGTCCGGGGCCTCCTGCCCGCCATGGTCCACGGTCAGCACGCAGTCGCCCAGCTTGGCCTGGCACTGGCCGCCAGGCCCGCGCTCGGTGATGTCCACCTCCATGAGGTTGGACACGCCCAGGAAGTCGGCCACGTAGGTGTCGGACGGCTCCTCGTAGACCTCGGTCGGCGAGCCGATCTGCACGATCTTGCCGTCGCGCATGACCGCCAGCCGGTCGGACATGGTCAGCGCCTCTTCCTGGTCGTGGGTCACGTACAGGAACGTGATGCCGACCTGCTCCTGGAGCGCCTTGAGCTCGACCTTGAGCGAGCGGCGCAGCTTGGCGTCCAGGGCGCCCAACGGCTCGTCCAGCAGCAGCACCGACGGCTGGAGCACCAGGGCCCTGGCCAGCGCCACCCGCTGCTGCTGGCCGCCGGACAGCTGGCCCGGCCTGCGCTTCTCGAACGACTTGAGCTTGACCAGGTCCAGCGCCGAACAGACCCGGCTGGACAGCTCCGAGCTGGGCAGCTTCCGGCTGCGCAGCCCGAAGGCCACGTTGTCGAACACGTTCAGGAACGGGAACAGCGCGTAGCTCTGGAAGACCGTGTTGACGTTGCGCTTGTGCGGCGGCACGGCCGACACGTCGGTGCCGTCGAGCAGGATCTTGCCCGCCGTGGGCTGCTCGAAGCCCGCGATCAGTCGCAGCGTGGTGGTCTTGCCGCAGCCCGACGGGCCGAGCAGGGAGAAGAACTCACCGCTGGCGATCTGCAGGTCGATGTCGTCGACGGCCACCTCGGCGAACCGCTTGGTCAGCGACACCAGCTCGATCCGGCCACCCGGCATGACGGATACCTGCCCTTCTAGTTCTCGGCACCGGCGATGGTGGCCAGGGCCTGCTGGCCGTCGATGCGCTGCCCGCGGGTCATGAAGCGGTAGCCCAGGAAGCCCAGGATGGCCACGACGAACGACATCACCAGCATGACGGTGGCCAGCGCGTTCAGCGCCGGGCCGCCGTTGCCGCCGTGCTGCGTGGAGTAGATGATCACCGACATCGGCGTGTTGCTGGCGTTGGACGACAGCAGGTCCACGATCACGAAGTCGTCGATGACCCCGGAGAAGACCAGGATCGCGCTGGCGAAGATGGCCGGCCACAGCAGCGGCATCATCACCCGGCGCATCGTCTGCCACTGGGTGGCGCCCAGGTCGGCCGCCGCCTCCTCGTAGTGTCTGCCGATGCCCACCAGCCGGGCCTGGACGATGATCGCCGGCCAGCTCACGTTCCAGGTCACCAGGCCCAGGATCTCAGCCAGCAGGCCGAGCTGGATGCCGGTGAACAGCTTGGTGAACACGAAGAACATGGCCACGCCGAAGATCAGCTCGGGGACCACGAACGACAAGATCATCACGAAGTTGAAGCTGGCCGCGGTCTTGCTCCGCCACCGGTTGATGCCCAGCGCGAACGCCACCCCGATCGGCACCGCGATCAGGGTGGTGTAGGCGGACAGCTTGAGCGTGGTGAACACCGAGCTTTGCAGCTGCGGGTTGTGGAAGACCGAGTTGACCGGGTCACCCCAGTACCAGCGCCAGGACAGGCCCTGGTACGAGGCCTGCGACTTGCCCGAGTTGAAGGAGAACAGCACCGCGATGGCAATCGGCGCCAGCGACCACAGCAGGTACAGCCAGGTGAAGCCCTCCAGGAGCCAGGGGTGCCGCCACGGGTTGCGCCACGGCCGCAGCCGCGTGCTGCCGCCCGCCGTCTTCGCGGCCGCGCCGGAGGTGCTCGACCGGGCGGTGACGCTGGTCACTGTGCCTCCTCGCGCGCCTGAGTCACGACGCCTCCCTGGACGAGCGGTTGGTGGCCACCACGTAATAGATCATGGGCCCGAGCAGGACCAGGAGCAGCAGCAGCGACAAGATCGCGCCCTGGCCCTCCAGGCCCGGCGTGCTGAGCTGGCCCTCGATCAGGTTGCCGATCATCGAGGTGCTGGGCGCGCCGGACAGCAGCGTGTTGGTGAAGTAGTCGCCGATCATCGGCAGCACCGTAATCAGCATGGCGGTGAGGATGGGCTGGCGTGACAGCGGCAGCGTCACCTTCAGGAACGTCTTGATCCGGCCCAGGCCCAGGTCACGCCCGGCCTCCAGCAGCGCGGGGTCGATGCGGTCCAGCCCCGCGTACAGGACCAGGATCAGGTACGGGATGTAGCCGTAGACCAGGCCCAGGATGACCGTGAACGAGTGCCCGCCGAGCCAGTTCACCGGCGCGGCGACGATGTGCAGCGACGTCAGCACCTTGTTCACGTAGCCGTTGGTCTGCAGCAGGTCGATCCAGGCCAGCATCCGCATCATGTAGCTGATCCAGAACGGCGCGATCAGCAGGACCAGGAACAGGGCCTTGCGCCGGCCGGCGAACCGGCTCACGAAATACGCCGCCGGGTAGCCGATGAGCAGGCACAGCGCCGAGGCGATGGCCACGTACAAGATGGTGTGCCACACGATCGGCCCGGCGAACGAGTCGGCGCCGAAGATGTCGTGCCACACGTTGGACAGGTTGGCCGAGCTCCAGTGCAGCGGGTTGTAGACCGCGACCGGCGACTCGAACAGCTTGTTGAGCTTGCCCTCGCCGATGGCCAGCACGGCGTAGAACGGCACGATGAACAGCACCGCCAGCCACAGGATGCCCGGCGCGGCCAGCAGTATCCAGAACTTGCGCGACTGGCGGCCGCTGTCACCGGCCGGACGCCGGCCGGGGCGGTCGGTACGGACCTGCGGGAGGTGGGCGGCCATGGCGTCAGATCCCGTTGCTCGCCACGAGCCAGGCCTGCTGCCACAGCGCGTCGGTATCCACCGGCAGCTGTAGCTCCGCGACCCCGCGGCGAAAGTAGGAGGGCAGCACGGCCGTGGACATCAGGCTTGGCGGGAGCAGCTTCTCCTTGACCAGCCGCTGCGGCGTGATCTGGTTGAGCGGCTGCATGTACCCGTTGAAGCTGATGTTCTCCAGCGCGTTGTTGAGGTCCAGCAGGTAATTGAGGAACAGATGGGCCAGGACCGGATTCTTGGCCGACGCCAGCACGGTATTGGTGTCATTGGCCACCGGACCCCGGCCGTCGGTCGGGAACCAGTAGCCCACCGTCTCCACCGGGGTCCCCTTGGGCATGTAATAAGGAGCCGCCGCCATGTCGCCTGACCAGGCGCTGTGGATCCAGGTCTGGGCGTCCGGCACCTCGGTGTAGTCGTTGTTGTCGATGTGCAGGTTGACCAGCTGGTCCAGCTGCTGCAGCGTGCGCCGGGACAGGTCGATCTGGGCCTTGCTGGTCGTGTTGAGGTCGTAGATGTTGTTCTTCATCAGCCCCAGGCTGATGCCCTCCCGGTAATCGTCCAGGATGGCGACCTTGCCCTTGTACTTGGGATTCCAGGGCATCGCGTAGCCGTTCTTCATGGCGTACGGGTTCTCGTGGACCAGGTCTTTGCGCCAGGAGATGCCGGTCGTGTAGATCGTGTACGGGACCGTGTACTGCCAGCCCCGGTCGTAGAACGGGTTGACGAAGTCCGGCCAGGCCTGAGCGATGTTCGGGATGTAGCTGTGGTTCAGCGGCTTGAGCAGGTTGGACTCGATGAGCTGGCCGAGCACGTCCACAGTGACGCCCATGAACACGTCGAACTGCAGGCCGCTGCGCAGCTTGGACAGCGCCTCGTTCATGGTGTTGAACGTGGTCAGGACGACCTTGCAGTTGTACTTCTTGGCGAAGTGGTTCAGGCAGGCCTGGTTGACGTAGGCGACCCAGTTGTAGACCTGCAAGGTCGCGCCGGTCTCCGGCTTGAGCCCGCTGGCGATGGGCTTGAGGTCGCCCGTCGGCCAGGTCACCGGGGTGCCCGGCCGGGGGAGCGGAACCGTCTGGGCACCGGTCAGGAAGGGCGCGCACGCGTCCAGCAGGCCACCGGCGCCGCCCGCGAGCAGCGCGGCGGTGGCGCCGCGCTGCAGCGCCGCCCGCCGGGAGAGGCCTTGCACCCGACGGCGCCCGTCGGCTTGCCAGCCCTCTCGTGGGTGCATCTACCCCCACCTTTCCTCAGGGAGCCATGTTCCGGCCGACCCGGCCCGGCCCGTTGTCGGACCCGACCTGAACCCGATCTGACCCTTTGCTGGCCCTGACCTGAGTCCTGATTGAACAGTCAGCCAAGTTGTATCTGCCTAGGATTACTGGCTGGACCCGGCTGCGCAAGACCAGCCAGGTAACAAACCGAGGCTAGCTCGCGATAGACATCTTTCCCATCGCCGCGGCGAACGTCCCGAAATTCGCCACAAACCTGTCGATATCTGCCTCATCATGCTGGACCGAGATCAGCCACTGCTCGATCTTTCCCCACGGCGGCAGGAAGACCCCGCCGTTGTGCTGGAACAGCCAGTGCGCGTGGCTGTAGTCGTCCTCGACGTCGAGGAACCCGCGGAAGTTCCGGACCGGCCCGGCCGAGAACACCACACAGCCCTTTGCCCCTACCGAAACGACTCGCGCCCTCAGATTGTTACGCGCGATCTCCCGCTCCAGGCCCTCGACCGCCAGCAGTCGGAGCTTCTCCAGCCGCTCGTAAGCCTCGGCCGTGGCCACCTCGCAGAGCATGGCTCTGGTGGCGGCCATGGCCAGCGGGTTGCCGTTGAAGGTGCCGACCATCTCGTAGTCCCCGTTGGCCACGTGGGCCATGACCTCCTCGGTGCCGCCGATGGCGGCCACCGACACCCCGCCGCCGATGGCCTTGGCCAGGGTGACGATGTCCGGGAGCACGCGGGTCAGCCCGGTCGCGCCGCCGGGGCCGGCCGTGAGCCCGGTCTTGACCTCGTCGAAGGTGAGCAGCGCGCCGTGGGCGTGCAGCAGGTCCTTCAGGCCGGCCAGGTAGCCCGGCTCGGGCTTGATGATCCCGGCGTTCATCATGATCGGCTCGAGGATCATGCCCGCCACCTGGCCGGGGTGCTCGGTGAGCAGGCGGTCCACCGCGGCCAGGTCGTTGAAGCCCACGATCAGCGTCAGGTCGGTGATCGCGCGCGGGATGCCGGTGCTGGACGGGACGCTGTACGGGTGGTCGGCGGGGCCGATGTCCTCGCCCTCTTCGGGGCAGACGGAGACCTGGACCGAGTCGTGGTGGCCGTGGTAGCAGCCCTCGACCTTGATGATGAGGTCGCGGCCGGTGATCGCCCGCATCAGGTGGACCGCGTCCATGGTGGCCTCGGTGCCGGAGTTGGCGAACCGCCACTGAGGCAGCCCGAACCGGCGGGACAGTTCCTCCGCCACTGCGATCGCGGTCCGGGTCGGCTGGGCGAAGTGGGTGCCGAAGCCGACCTGCGAGCGCACCGCCTCCACGATGGCCGGGTGGCCGTGCCCGGCCAGGCCGGCGCCGTAGCCGCCATGCAGGTCCACGTACTCGTTGCCGTCGACGTCGTAGATCTTGGAGCCTTGCCCGTGGCTGAGCCAGACCGGCTGCGGACGGGTGATCTGCCAGCTGGAGGTCACCCCGCCGGCCAGCTTGCTCGATGCCAGGTCGGCCAGGCGGCGCGACTCGGGCTGACGGCGGGTGAAGATCTGTTCCTGGTCGTTGATGATCATTTCCAGTGGCGTCATGCCCTGGCCTGCCTGTTCCTGTCGGTCCGTCGGTCTGTCTGTTACCGGGTGGCCCCGCGTGCGGCTGGCCTAGCGCTGAGCCATTGGTGCTCAGCCATGGCGCTGACCAGCCCGTCCTTATTTGACTGACTGTTCAGTCTAAAACTCGGTCCGGCTGCCTGGCAAGGACGCGAGGCGTGGTCGGGCGTGGCGCTGGGGTCACCGAGCGCGCGTAATCCCACCTCAGGAGTGGTTCGCGTGGTGCCTGGAAATCCGCAACCGTTGGCGAGCGGCGCCGGGTCAGTGGACGGCGTTGAGGCGGGTGGCCACGATGCGGTAGACGATGCGCCAGCCCAGGATGAACAGGCCCAGGAACGCCAGCGCGACCACGATGAACGCCGCCGCGGTGCCCTGCCCGGCCAGCACCCGGATGATCATGCCCGCCACCGCGGCGCCCAGCCAGGCCCCGAGCCCGGTGGGCACCAGGGCCAGCGGACGCCGCCAGGCCCGCACCGCCAGCAGCCCGATCACAAGGCCGCCCAGGAACGGCCCGGCGGTGTAGAGCACGCCCGCCAGGCCGTCGCCGTCGTGGTGGGTGTGCCGGCCGATGGCCACGAACGCGAGCACGGCGCACACGTCGAGGACGACGCTGATCACCGCGGAGCGCATGGGCGCCAGGCTATCCGCCCGCCCGGCCGCCCGCACCGGCCGGATCGGGCCTGAGCGGTGCGGATCGGGCCTGAGCGGTGCGGATAGCGCCTGAGCGGTGCGGATCGCGCCTGAGCGGCCGGCCGCTGCGCCTATGCTGCGGGCAATGATCGTCGTCGTCACGCTCGAACCGGCCGTGCACGTCAGCTACGAGACTCAGCGCATCGTCCCCGGGCAGTCGCACCCCGTCGGGCGGGTCAGCTACCGGGCCGGCGGCCGCGGGCCCGCCGTCGCCCGGATGCTGCACACGTTCGGCCACGAGGTCGTGGCGGCCGGCCTGGCCGGCGGCACCGCGGGGGAGCTGATCAAGGCCGAGCTCTCGCGGGTGGGCGTGCCGACCCAGTTCACGCCGATCGCCATGGAGTCGCGCCGGGTTGTCGAGGTGACCGACGCCTCCACCGGCACCACGACCAGCTTCGCCGAGCCTTCTCCGTACATCACCACCGAGGAGCTCGGGCGGCTGGCTGGCGACTACCGCGCCCTGATCGAGGGCGCCAGCGGCGCGGTGCTGTGCGGCGGGGTGCCCGACGCCCTGCCGCCGGAGACGTTCGCCACGTTCGCCACCTACGCGGCCGAGGCCGGGGTGCCGGTGGTCCTGGACGCGGGCGGCAGCGCGCTGGCCCACGGGGTGGCCCGGCGGCCCGCGCTGGTGATCCCCGAGGACCCGGCCGGCGAAGGTTCCACTGACCCGGCGGCGCTGATGGCGGCCGGAGTTGGCGCGGTGGTCACGATGGCGGGCTCGACGGTCACGGTGCTAACCGGCGAACACGAGTGGCGCGCCCGGCTGGACGGCTCGCTGCCCGCCCCGGCCGGAGGCGGGCAGACCGGAGACGGCCAGCGGATGTCTCGCGACGCGCTGGTGGCCGGGTTCGTGCCCGGCGTGACGCTGGGCTGGTCCTGGCCGGACAGCCTGCGGCATGCGGTCAGCCTGGCCGCCACGGCCACCCTGGCCGGCCGGGTTGACCTGGTCACTTACGAGCGGCTGCTGCCCGAGGTCATGGTCGAGTCGGGCCCTGGCAGGCCCGGTCCCGGCTAGCCGGCCGGGCGGCTCAGGGCGCCGGGTCAGGGGGCCGGGTCAGGGGGCGCTGTAGTTGTACAGGTTCTGGTTGGCGGGGGTCTGCGACGGGGCCGCCAGCGCGGCGACTCCGTAGGCGGCCCCGGTGGCCAGGATCATGCCCGTGACGATGGACGCGGCGATAAGTCCTAGGCGTGTCACGATCACCTCCGGCTGAGGCGTGGTACCTCGCATGTGCCCTGATAACGTACTGAATCGGAACCGGGCCTGAGGGCGTTATTGGTCTCCCGAAGGCGCAAGGTTCAGCACTGGGTCGCTGGCGAAGCCCGCCGGGAGGATCTATGCGTCGTGCCGCTGGCCTGACACTGACGGCGCTCGGCGCCTTCCTCGTGACCCTGGCCGCCTTGCTGCGGCTCTGGGTACCCGGTCAGGTGATCAAGTTCCCGCTGAACGAGTACTCGGTGACCACGCTCACCGGGACCGGGATCACCTACTTCAACTCGACCAGCCTGCAGGACTTCCGCGATACGCGGGCCACCGAGATCATCACCATCGAGGGCAACGTCAGCGCGGGCTCGGCGTCGACGGCGGTCTGGTCCAGCTTCACCGCGCTGGACGACGAAACCCGAAAGACTCTGATCAGCCGCCAGAGCCGGGTGGTGGCGTTCAACCGGCGCACCGGGGCGCTGCTGAACTGCTGCGGCGCGTCGGTCGGGACCAGCGCCGGGGTCCGGCAGTCGGGGCTGGGCTACCGCTTCCCCTTCAACACCGCGCAGCGCACCTACCAGGTGTATGACGTGACCCTGCGCCGCCCGGTGCCGTTCCGGTTCGCGGGCACGGCCACCATTCACGGGATCGCCGTCGACAAGTTCGTGGACCGGATCTCGCGGGTCAAGGTGGGCCAGCAGACGCTGCCCGCCCAGCTGGCCGGGCTGCCCAACCAGGGCGACGTCACGCTGCCGGAGTACCTGACGCAGACCACCACCTACTGGGTCGACCCCCTCACCGGCATTCCGGTCGACATGGTGCTGCGCCAGCGCACGGACCTGGAGAGCGCCTCGGGCACGTCCCGGCTGGTGCTGATGGCCGGGACGCTGGCGCAGACGCCGCGCAGCATCCGGGCCGCGGTGGCCGAGACGGACAAGTCGCACCGGCTGATCACCTGGGTCCAGGACCTCGGGCCGCTGGCCGGGCTGACCGGCGGGGGCCTGGCGCTGATCCTCGGCATCCTGCTGCTGTGGCGGTCGGTAAAGCCATTCGAGCCGGCCTACGACGACGAGATGATCGACGCTTAACGATCTTGCCGGGGTAGCCGCAGCATGCTCTACTCGGGGCAACGAGTCCGGGAGGTCAACGGTGGGTTTCTGGCGTCGCGCGGAGCAGGATCCGAGCTGGACCGCGGTCATCGAGCCCGATGGCACCGAGGTCCCGGCGGGCGACCTGCTGAGCCGGGTGAACCAGATCACCAGCGGGCTCCGGGCCGCGGGCCTGCGCCCCGGTGACGGGATCGCGGCGCTACTGCCCAACTCGGCGGCGGCGTTCGAGGTCTACCTGGCCGCGCTGCAGGCGGGCTGGTACCTGACCCCGATCAACTGGCACTTCACCCCGCCCGAGATCGCCTACCTGATCGCGGACTGCGGGGCCAAGGCGTTCTTCGTGCACGAGCGGTTCGCCGAGGTCGGCATGGCGGCCGCGGCCCTGGCCGAGGCCGAGCTGGCCGCCGCGGGCCGGCCCGCCCCGGCCCGGTTCAGCTACGGCGAGGTCCCCGGCTTCACCCCGGTGGAGCGGTTGCGGGAGGGCCAGCCGACGGGCACCCCGGCCGACCGGACCGCGGGCGCGACCATGCACTACACCTCGGGCACCACGGGTCGGCCCAAGGGCGTGCGCCGGCCGCTGTCCGGCCTTACCCCCGACGAGGCCGCCGACCTGGGCGCGCTGCTGCCAATGCTGTTCGGCGTGACCGAGGGTCAGCCCAACGCGCACCTGCTGACCTCGCCCTTCTACCACACCGCGGTGACCGTGTTCGGCGGCGGCGCGCTGCAGATGGGCCACACCGTCGTGTGCATGGAGTCGTGGGACTCCGAGCAGGCCCTGGCCCTGACCGAGCGCCATCAGGTGACGAACTCGCACATGGTCCCGACCCAGTTCAAGCGGCTGCTGACCCTGCCGGAGGAGACCCGGCGCCGCTACGACCTGTCGTCCATGCGGTGGCTGCTGCACGCGGCGGCGCCGTGCCCGGAGGGCATCAAGCGGGCCATGCTGGACTGGTGGGGCCCGTGCATCTACGAGTACTACGCGGCCACCGAGGGCGGCGGCACGCTGGCCACCCCGCAGGACTGGCTGGCCCACCCCGGCACGGTCGGCACGGCCTGGCCGGTCAGCCAGATCATGATCGCCGACGATGACGGCGGGAGCTGCCCGCCGGGCCGACCCGGCGTCGTGTACATGAAAATGGAGACATCGGACTTCGAGTACAAGGATGATCCGGATAAAACGGCCGCCAACCGGCTCAACGGCTTCTTCACCGTCGGTGACATCGGCTATCTAGACGACGACGGCTTCCTGTTCCTGTGCGATCGGAAGTCCGACATGATCATCTCGGGCGGGGCGAACATCTACCCGGCCGAGATCGAGGCCGAGCTCATCATGCATCCGCAGGTGGCCGACGTGGCCGTGTTCGGGATCCCGGACGCCGACTGGGGTGAGCAGGTCAAGGCGGTGGTCGAGCCGATGCCGGGCGCGGATCCTGGCGACGCGCTGGCGGCCGACATCCTGGCCTCGCTGGAGGGCCGGCTGGCCCGGATGAAGTGGCCCCGGTCCATCGACTTCGTGGCCACGCTGCCCCGTGACCCGAGCGGCAAGCTGCTCAAGCGCTGGCTCCGCGACCCGTACTGGGAGGGCCAGACCCGCGCCATTTGACGGACGACAGACCCGGCCGTCAGCCCGGCCGCCTGACCGGCTCAGGCCGGCACGTGGTCGGCGGTGCTGGCGCCGGCCACCTGGGCCAGCACGTCGAGCAGGCGGGTGGTGGCGGGCGGGTCGGGCGGATCGCCGTAGGTGATGGCGAACACGTGCCGCCGGGCGCCGGGCAGCGCCGTGGAGGTGATCCCCGGGTGCCGGGCCGCGCGCAGGCACAGGCCCGGCAGCGTGGTGACCCCGAGCCCGGCCGCGACCAGGGCCTGGACGGCCACGTAGTCGTCGGTGGTGAAGGCCACGTTGGGCGTGAACCCGGCCCGCGCGCACTGCCGGATCAGGTAGCTGCGGCACCGCTCGCAGCCCGCGATCCAGCGGTGCCCGGCGCAGGCGGCCAGGTCGGCCTCGGGCTGGCTGGCCGCCGTGACCAGGTGCACCGGCTCGTCGAGCAGCAGGCGGCCGCGGGTGCCATCCTCGGCCGCACTGGGCGGCTCGGGGTCGGCGTCCTGCTGGTAATGCTGGAATACCAGCGCCACGTCCACGTAGCCCGCCCGCAGCATGCGGATGGCCTCGGGCGGCTCGGCCTCGGTCAGCATCAGGTCCATGCCCGGCGTCTCGGCCTCCAGCCGGGCCGCCGCGGCGGGCACGATCGTGCCCAGCGCCGACGGGAAAGCGGCCAGCCGGACCCGGCCCTCGCGCAGCCCCACGTGCGCGGCCAGCTCGGCCTCGGCCGCGTCCAGCCGGCCGATGATCTCCTCGGCCCGCTCGGCCAGCAGCCGCCCGGCGTCGGTGAGCCGCACCCCCCGCCCGGCCCGCTGCAGCAGCCGGGCGCCGGTCTCGGCCTCCAGCCGGGCGATGTGATGGCTGATGGAGGGCTGGGCATAGTTCAGGGCACGGGCCGCGGCCGTCACGGAGCCGTGCCGGGCGACGGCGACCAGTACGCGGAGCCTGATCACGTCCAGCATTCGTTAACTATAGACCGGCTCGATCTATCCCCGCTATGACCGGGCGTCTACCTATCGGAGGGCTGTCGGCGAAGGCCACGAGGCACGGGGGGCGATATGGCCACGACCACGGGCAAGTCATCGGTTCCTGACGAAGTCCGGCGCCGGAGACGGGTGATCGCGGCCGCGGCCATCACCGCCCTCGGCGGGCTCCTGTTCGGCTACGACACCGGCGTGGTCTCGGGTGCCCTGCTGTTCCTCAAGACCAACTTCGGCGGCCTGTCCAGCTTCCAAGAGGAGCTGGTGACCAGCCTGCTGCTGGTCGGGGCCATGGCCGGGGCCATCCTGGCCGGCCGATTGTCGGACAAGCTGGGCCGCAAGCGGACCGTGCTCGGCACCGCCCTGGTGTTCATCGTCGGCGTGGCCCTGGCCGCGTTCACGCCGTCCTACCCGGTGCTGCTGATCGCCCGGATCATCATCGGCCTGGCCGTCGGCTCGGCCTCCATGGTGGTCCCGCTCTACATCGGCGAGTTCGCCCCGCCCAAGGTGCGCGGCGGACTGGTCAGCCTCAACCAGCTGGCCATCACCGTCGGGATCCTGGTGTCCTACCTGGCCGACTACGGCCTGTCCTCAACGGCCAATTGGCGGCTGATGTTCGGCCTGGCCGCCATCCCGGCCGCCGCGCTGTTCGTCGGCATGCTGTTCCAGCACGAGAGCCCGCACTGGCTGATCGAGCAGGGCCGAGACGACGAGGCCAGGGCCGTGCTGCGCCTGCTGCGCGAGCCCGATCAGGTTGAGCCGGAGATTCAGGAGGTCAAGCAGATCGCCCAGACCAGGGCCAGCGCCAGGGACCTGCTGGCCCCGGCCATCCGCCCGGCCCTGCTGACCGGCGTGGCCCTGGCCGTGTTCCAGCAGATCACCGGCATCAACACGGTGATCTACTACGCCCCGTCCCTGCTGCACGACGCCGGGCTCGGCTCCTCGTCGGCGTTGCTGGCCAACGTCGGCATCGGCATTGTCAACGTGGGCATGACGATCGTCGCGATCCGGCTGATCGACAGCGTCGGCCGCCGCGCCTTGCTGCTCACCGGCCTCCTGGGCATGGTGGTGTGCCTCATCCTGCTCGGCCTGGGCTTTGCCATCGGCGGCGGCTCCGCGGCGCTCGGCTGGATCACCGCGCTCAGCCTTGCCGCCTATGTCGGCTTCTTCGCCATCGGCCTGGGCCCGGTCTTCTGGCTGCTGATCTCGGAGATCTTTCCGCTCTATATCCGCGGCCGCGGCATGGGCGTCGCGACGATCGCCAATTGGGGCTTCAACCTGCTGGTCACGGTGACCTTCCTCGAGCTCGTCGAGCA
>Ga0134128_10001988_pt1 | contig 25680 bp, 25 predicted proteins | sample KB31754_FD_96462 | JGI IMG/M metagenome (GOLD analysis project Ga0134128, IMG submission 96462) | Terrestrial soil microbial communities with excess Nitrogen fertilizer from Kellogg Biological Station, Michigan, USA - KB3-175-4 | ecosystem: Environmental > Terrestrial > Soil > Unclassified ...
ACAGCACGAGCAGGCTCGCCCCGCAGGCGGCGCCGAGCAGGAGGCCGTTCGCGAGGGTCGGCGCTCGCGCCCGGCGCGCGAGGAAGTAGGCCGCGAACAGCACGGTCAGGACGTAGAGCCAGCGCGTCTCGCCGCCCCCGCCGGACGGCAGACGCGCGTACAGGAGCACGGCCGCGGCGCCGCACGCGGGGGAATAGAGCAGCGCGCCGAGGGCGAACGCCGCGGCGGCGGCCGCGAGAAGCACCCCGCCTTGGACGGCGGCGGCGGACGACGGCGTCAGGCGGTAGCAAAGATAGGCGTCCGGAATGGAGTAGAACGGCATCGCCCAGGCGACCCCTTCCAGCGGGACGCCGCGGAGGAGCGCGTCGCCGCGCTCGACGGAGAAGTCGGAGTCCTCGCGGCAATAGGCGGCCCGGCCGGCGGCGGCGACGCTCTGGACCCTCGAGAAGAGAGGGACGACGGCGAAAGCCAAGAGGAGCGCCGTCGCGAGTCCCTCCCAAGAGACCGATCCGCGGCCGGACTTCGGGGACGCCGGGGTCACGCGTCGATTCTATCAAAGGGAAGGGCTTGTCTCCTGTTCTTGACGCCCCGGCGGGGACATGTTAATATCGGCCATGGACACCAAAACCCACCCGAAAGCCCCCCTTTCTCCCGTCGTGAAGCCCGTCGAGCACGCCGAAGCCCAGGTCGAGAACCCCTGGCACCAGGCCATGGAGCAGCTCGACCGCGCCGGCAAGGCGATGAAGCTCGAGCCGTTCGCCCTCGAGCGCCTGCGCCACCCGAAGCGCATCCTCACGGTCTCGGTGCCGGTCAAGATGGACGACGGCACGGTCAAGGTCTTCGAGGGCTACCGCATCCAGCACAACATGGACCGCGGCCCGGCCAAGGGCGGCATCCGCTATCACCCGTCGGTGTCCCTCGACGAGGTCAAGGCGCTCTCGTTCTGGATGACGATGAAGTGCGCGGTCGTGAACCTCCCGTACGGCGGCGCGAAGGGCGGCATCATCTGCGACCCCAAGAAGATGTCCCGCGGCGAGATCGAGCGCATGACGCGCCGCTACACCGCGGAGATCTCCATCATCATCGGGCCGGACAAGGACATCCCGGCTCCCGACGTGAACACCAACGCCGAGGTCATGGCGTGGATCATGGACACCTACTCCATGACGATCGGCTACTCCTGCCCCGGCGTGGTCACGGGCAAGCCCATCGAGATCGGCGGCTCGCTGGGCCGCAACGAGGCCACCGGCCGCGGCGTGTTCTACGTCACGCGCGAGCTCGCCGCGCGGCGCGGCTTCGACCTGCGCAAGGCGCCCATCGTCGTCCAGGGCTTCGGCAACGTCGGCTCCAACGCCGCCAAGATCTTCGGCGAGCACGGCTGCAAGGTCGTCGGCATCTCCGACGTGGGCGGCGGCCTCTACGACGCGAAGGGCCTCGACATCGTCGACATCATGCACTACCGCGAGACGCACGACTCGATCGCGGGCTACACCAAGGCCGAGCACGTCCCGGTCGACAAGGTCGTCGAGCTGCCCTGCGACATCCTGATCCCGGCGGCGATGGAAGGCACGATCACCAAGGCCAACGCGGGCAGCATCAAGGCCAAGTTCATCATCGAGGGCGCCAACGGCCCGACGACCAACGACGCCGACCGCATCCTGCACGAGAAGGGCATCCTGCTCGTGCCGGACATCCTGGCCAACGCCGGCGGCGTGACCGTCTCCTACTTCGAGTGGGTGCAGGACATGCAGGCGTACTTCTGGAGCGAGAAGGAGATCAACGCGCGCCTGCAGGACATCATCGTCGGCGCCTTCACCGAGGTGTACGACCTCGCGATGAAGGAGAAGGTCGACATGCGCATGGCCGCCTTCATGGTCGGCCTGCGCCGCCTCGGCAAGGCCGCGACGATCCGCGGCATGTACCCGTAGTGAGCCTCGACGTTTGAACGCGTCGCGGCTCGTTCCGGCGTTTCTCCTGCTGGCTTCGGTTTCCTCCGCGATCACGCTCGGCGAGATCCGCGCGAAAATCGACGATCTTTATTTCCACCGCGACCAGGGCCGGAACCTCGACGAGTCGATCTCCGAATTGGACGGCTTGATCAAGGATCACGGCGCCGCGGACCTCTATTGGCGCCGCTGCCGCTCGCTGGTGCGCCGGGGCGAGAAGCGCGAGAAGAAGGCCGACAAGCTCGCGGATTACGACCTCGCCCGCCAGGACTGCGAGAAGGCCGTCGCGCTGGACGACAAGGACGCCGACGCGCGCTTCTGGCACGGCGTCTCGCTGGGGCGCTGGGGAGAGGCCAAGGGCATCATGAAGGCGATGTTCCTGATCAAGCCCATCCGCGCCGAGATGGCGGCGACGCTCGACATCGACCCGAAGTACGGCGGCGCTCACCGGGTGCTCGGGGAGATGCTCTGGCAGATCCCCGGCTTCGCGGGCGGCGACAAGAAAGCGGCGCTGGGCGAGTATGAGACGGCCGTCAAGCTCTCGCCGCGTTATTCCTCCAACTATCTCGCTCTCTCCGACGCCTACCTCCACTTCAAGCGCAAGGACGACGCGATCAAGACGCTGAACGCGCTCCTGGCCATCGCCGAACCGGCCGATCCCGCGGAGTTCGCGGAGGATGCCGCGGACGCGCGCAAGCGGCTCGCGGCGCTGACCAAGAAGTGACGCTCCACGTCTGCCAGCCGGGATACGAGAAGTTCCTCGCGAAGGAGCTGAAGGGTCCCGCGGAAAAGACCGGCCCAGGCTGGGCGCTCGGCCCCGACGGCGAGAACGAACTCTGCTTCGCGCATTACTCCCTGAAAGATCCCGTCGCCGTCGAGGGCAAGTCGGTCAACGCGATCGCCTGGGCCGTCGCGGACCGCTTCATGGAGACCGCGCGCGAGGAGCGCTTCGACGCGCGCTGGCCGCTGCTCATCGAGTGCGCCGGCGTCGACGGCCTCAACCGCCGCGCCAAGCCGGTCGCCGAGGAATGCGCGGCCCGCCTCAAGGGGCGCATGTCGCGCGTCGCCAAGCTCGCCGCCTCCGGCCGCCCCGGGCCCGGGCCCGCGCGCGGGCTGTTCGCCTACATGACCGGCTTCGAGCGGGCATGGGTCTCGCGCGACGCCTTCTTCGGCGGCCAGCGCCGCATGGCCGACGACCCGCAGGCGCCGTCCCGGTCGTATCTCAAGGCCGAGGAGGCATACGTCGTCCTGGGCCGCGAGCCCGCCGCCGGCGAGACGGTGGCCGACCTCGGCGCCGCGCCCGGCGGCTGGAGCTACAGCGCCGCGCGCCGCGGCGCGCGGGTCACCGCCGTCGACAACGGCCCGCTCAAGGGCGCCGGCCTGCATCCGGGCATCGCGCACCGGACCGAGGACGCGTTCGTTTACCGACCCGCAACGGCAGTCGACTGGCTTTTCTGCGACATGGTGGAGGACCCCGAGCGCATCATCGCCCTCGTCGACCGCTGGCTCAAGGAAGGCTGGGCCAAGCGTCTGGTCGTGAACTTGAAGTACGGCCGCACCGACCCCATCGCTCTCCTGCGGAAGCTCGACGCGATCCGGCGCCATTGCTCGACGCTGAAGGCGCGCCATCTGTTCCACGACCGCGAGGAGTTCACGCTCGTGGGCGAGCGGCGCGCGGTTTGATATCCTCTGGCGTGGGCTTCTTCTCCCGACTGACGGACTGGCTCAATCGCTCCGGCGGAGCGGGAACGCGCCGGATCCTCGTCGTCGACGACGACCCGGCGATCCAGGACCTGGTCAAGGACATCCTGTCGAGCCTGGGCTACGCCGTGGAGACCGCCGGCGACGGCGTGAAGGGCCTCGAGAGCTTCCGTCGGCGAAAGTACGACCTTCTGATCATCGACGGCCGCATGCCGCGCGTCGACGGACTCCAGCTCCTGGACGCGATCCGGTCCCTGCCCGCGGGCGCCCGGCAGCCGGTGATCATGCTGTCGGCGGAGAACATGCTCGGCCCGATCAACAAGGCTTACGAGCTCGGCATCGCGGCCTTCATCCCGAAGCCTTTTACCGCCAAGGACCTCATCACGAAGGTCCAAGCCGCTCTGCAGGCCGCCTCTCCGAGGGCCTAGCCGGGGCTAGGCCCTCGTCCCTTCCGGATAGGCTTAAAGACGCCGCCCCTCCGGGACCTCCGCCTCAGGAGGATTCCCGGCGCTCCCGGCATAATTACATTAATGAAAACCCCGCTCCTGGCCCTGTCCGTCGTCCTGCTCGCCGGTCTCGCCTCCGCGGAGGCTCCCGGCTGGGACGGCGCCGCCGGCGCGGGGCTGACCGAGCTCCCGCTCGCGCAGGCCGACGCGCCCGCGACGCCGGCCTCCGCGCCCGTCGAGGGGACCGGCCGCTGCGTGCCGAAGCGCCAGCGGGCGAACGTGAGGCCCGCGGGCGCCGCGATCGCTCCCGAGCTCGTGACGAGCGTCGACGCGTTCGCGCTCACGACGGAAGAGCTCGCCGCGGCCCAGAACGCGATCCCCGCCCTCGCCAGCCCCGTGGGCGCCAAGTTCGCCGCGATCATGCGCCGCGCGTACGTGGGCGGCACGGCGACCGGCGCGGTCGACGGCTCCGCCCTGCGCGTGATCACGTGGAACCTCAACGCGCCCAAGACCAAGAAGGCGGTCGGCGCGATGCTGGCCGCGTTCTCGGGCGACCCGGAGGGCGTCCGCGCGGCGATGGGCCATAAGAAGGCGCTCGGCGCGAAGACGTCGGCGGCGATCGACGCGATCGCCGCGAACGACGTGTTCCTCATCCAAGAGGTCCCCCTGCCGACCGCGATCAAGCTCGCCGACGCCGTCGGCGGCCAGGTCTACTGGGCGCCCGAGTTCATCGAGGTCGGCGACAACGCCAAGGACATCGACCCGTCCGCCGGCTGGGCGTTCACCGGCAACGCCATCATCAGCCGCGTGCCGCTCTCGGATTTCTCTCTGCTGCGCTTCGGCAACCAGGCGGACTGGTACTACAGCCAGAAGGGCGTCCAGCCGCTCGGCGACAAGCTCGAGAAGCTGGCGGCCAAGGTCCTGTTCGCCGCCGACTACGGCAGCGCGCACCAGACCCGCCCGCCGCTGCCGTACGGCGGACGCGCGGCCCTGTTCGCCCGCGCCGCGGCCGGCGACGCGAGCACCAAGGTCTGGGTCGGCGACCTGCACCTGGAGGACTTGGGCGGCGAGCGCATCGACGGCCCGCAGCTGCGCTGCGTGCAGATGGAGGAGGCGCTCGCTCACGTCAAGACTCTGGCCGGGCCCGCCGTTTTCGGCGGAGACCTCAACACGATGGGCGCCTCCGTCGGCGTCGGCGAGGGCGAGGACCTCGCCACCGAGGGAACCAACGTCATGCCCTCGCACCTCGCCCAGCCGCCCGTCGACCGCCAGCACGGCCTCGCCGCGGGGGTGGGCAACAAGTTCTTCGGCGTGGTCGACGCGGGCGACCTCGCGACGACCCTCACGCACGATCCCGGCTCGCGCAAGAAGCTCGTCGCCGAGCAGACCGCCGCCCTCGCCGTCGACATCGTGCCCTACGCGCCGACCGTCCACGACGGCATCAACGCGATCAAGAAGATCAAGAAGGACCCGACGCCGGGCAAGGTCGTCTTTTACAGCGCCGAGGTGGCCGCCGACTTCATGCCCTACACGGCCGTCGCCGCCAACGGCTTCAAGGTCTACCGCGACGAGAAGGCGCGCCACGACCCGAGCTCGCGCTTCAACGCCGACCACAACCTGTTCCGCTCGGTCAAGAGCGAGACCGGCGCCAAGCCCTTGAATCCGCGCACCGGCTTCCGCTTCGGCATGGGCGGCTACCAGTCCACGTGGGCGTCGGGCCGGCCCATGGGCCTCGTCGACACCGCCGTCGACTGGGTGTTCCTCGTCGACGACGCCCACGCGCTCACGCCGACCAAGAGCGAGGTCTTGAAGGGCGCGGTGAACGGGACGCAGACGAGCTCCAAGCCCGACGGCCGCATCACCGACCACTACCCGGTGCGCGTCCAGCTCGCGCTCTCCGACCCGCAGTCGGCTCCGGAATAACTTAAAAACGAAAGGCCTGACCCCAGGAAGGGCAGGAAGGGTCAGCGCGCCGTGAACGGCAGCGGGAGCGGGACCGTCGCTCCCTTCGCGTCGACCTTCACGCCGCGCGTGAGCGTCAGCTCGCGCGAGCCGCCGGGGCCGACGACCGAGACCTTGACGGCCGAGCCCGGCGGGCCGTACAGGGCGTCGAGGGCCTCCTCGAAGTCCATGCGCTCGGAGGAGCGCCCGCCGACGCCGTCGAGGACGTCGTTGATCTTGAGGCCGCTCGCCGCGGCCGAGCGCCCCGCCACGATGTGCGTGACCTGGAAGCGGCGGCGCCCGGCGGCGTCGCTCGCGGTCTTGAGCCAGAGGCCGGGGCCCGCTCGCCACCAGGACGGCGCCTCGGCGAGCCTCACGGGGTCGATCAGGCGCACGCGCAGGCGCGCGTCCTCGTCGAGCAGGCGCTCCTTCCCGCGCGGCTTCTTGCCGTCGGCCGCGGGCAGCGGAGCCGCGACGGCGATGGTGCCGCCCGCGCTGACGCGCGCGAGGTCCGCGGCGGGCACGGCCGCGAGCGCGGTGGCGGCGCCGAGGATGGGATACACGCGGCCGCCCGCCGGCTGCAGCTTGTAGAAGACCAGGCGCAGGAGCCGCACGGAGCCGTCGTCGGAGGCGGAAAGGACGCGGGCCCAGACCTTGCTCTTGGGAGGCACGGCGAGGAAGTCCAGCGCCCCGTCGGTCGTCAGACCCGTGGCCGACTCCGCGGAGACCTCGTCGCCCTTCTTGAGGCCGGCCGGCAGGCCGTCGGGGAAGCGGATCCAGAAGGCCTGGTCTGCGCGCAAAGTCCAATCGAGCGGCGCCGCCTCGGCGACCGCGTCGCGGGCCGCCGAGTCCTCGCGCGCGGCCCGGCCGGCCGCCAGGCTGATCTCGCGCCCGGAGAGGTCGTCGGCGCCGCGCGCGAAGTCCGGCGGCGCGGGCGTCGCGGCGCCGGCCAGGGGGAGCGTCTCGAGTCCGCGGCGCACGACCAAGGACAGGCGCTCCTCGGGAGCCGCGGCCAGGACCGCGGCGGCGGCCTCGGCGCGCGTGCGCGGCGCCGCGCGGTTCACGCGCCAGACGCGGTCGCCGGGGCGCAGGCCCATCGCCGACGCCGCGCCCTCGGGCCAAGCCGCGGCGGCGAGCAGCCCGTCCTCGTCCTCGCTGAGGGCCAGTCCGGACGCGGACAGCGCCGCCGAGGCGCGCGGCGGCGCGGCGGTCTCGACGGCGGCCGGCTTCACGGCGGGAGAAGCCTTGGCGGCGGGCGCGGACCTCTTGGCCTTCGCGGCCGCCGCGCGCGCGGCCGGCTTCTTCTTGCGCTTGGCGGCGGCCGACGCGGGCGCCGCGGCGGCCAGCAGCGCGACGAGAAGCGGGATGAGCTTCATTGCGGCTGCACCTGGGGCTTCGTCTTGCGCTTGGCCCTGACCGGCTTCTTCGGCGCGGGCGCGGGAGCCGGCGCGGCGGGCGCGCTTTCCGGGGCGCTCGCGGCGTCGGACTTCTCCAATAAACGTCCTCGGGCTCTCCGCACGTCCTCGGTCACCGCCGCGAGCGTGGCGTCCGCGGGCAGGCGGCGGGCCGCGTCGTCGTCGGCGGGGCCGGTCTCCGCGTCGCCGGCCGCGGCGGCGAGCTTTTCGGCGCGCTTGCGCAGGTCGCGGCGGCAGTCGCGGTCCTCGAGCGAGTCGATCCGGGCCAGCGCCGGCGCGAGCAGCGCCAGGCGCTTGGCCGGGACCGTCTCCGCCTCGGCCTTGTCGACGGTCTTGCCCAAAGCCTCGCTCCAGGCCGCCGCGCGGCGGACCTCGGGGAGCTCGGCCTCGTCGGTCTTGGCCTCGAAGTCGGCCTTGCCGCAGCGGGCGGCGGGGTCCGTCTCGAGCACGGCGAGCGCCTCGTCCCAGCGGCGGGCCGCGCCTATGAAGTCGCACGCCCGCCGTCGCGCGCGCGCCTCGTCGGAGGCCTTCAGAAACCACTTCTGGTCGGCGGCGCGGCGCGAGATCGCGGCGCGCTGGGCGAACAGCTCGGGGAGCACGCGGTCGCAGCCCGACGGCAGCTTGCGCGCGAGAGCGATCGCCGCGTCGGTGCGCGAGGCGCCGTAGGCGCACTGCTGAGGCGAGGAGTCGGCGCGCGCGTCGGAGACGGCCTCCTCGAGCTTGGCCAGCAGGGCCGCCTCGGACGCGGCCTCCTTGCGCCCGGCGTTGGCGCGCTCGAGCAGGCCGCGGTACTGCGGCTTGACCTTGGCCGCGTCGGAGACCAGCTCGGCGAGCGCCGCGTAGGCGGCCTCGGCCGACTTCGGGTCGCAGGACTGCGCGTACTGCAGGGCCTCGGCTTCCTTCTTGAGCGAGAGCTCGTAGTCCGGCGCGACGGGCACCTCGGCGCGCTCCGTGACGACGGTCCCTGAGGCCGCCGAGACGTAGGCCACGACGGCGAAGTTCTTGGTCTCGTCGATCTTGAGCCGGCGCTCGAACGCGTAGGGACCGCCGTTGCGGCGCTTGACGGTCTCCGTCCGGACGCCCTCGAAGCCGCGCGGCGTCTCCAGGAAGGTCGTCTCCTCGATCGCGGCCGACGCGCCCTCGTCGAGGCCGTCGACCCAGTACGCGCCGGAGACCACGGCCTCGTCGCCGAGCTCGTACTGGCCGAGGCGGGTCGGGTCCTGCAGGTGGACGCCGGCGGAGCGCAGCTTGGGAACGCCGGCCGGCGCGGGAGCCCCCGACACGGCGGTCTCCAGCGAGGAGAGCAAGGCGGGCTTGACGGCCAGCGTCGCGGCGACCTGCGTCAAAGCCTCGAGGTCGCGCGCCGTGTCCTTCTCGGCGCTCAGCGCCGCGGTCCGGGCTTCGGCCAGCGCCAGGCCGCGGCGGCGGCGCTCGTCGCGAAGGTAGCGGCGGAGCAGCATGCGCAGGTCGTCGGACGCGGCGCCGCGCTCCACGTCGTTCTTGAGGAGCACGTCGACGCCGGACGCGCCGCGCGCGGTCTCGACGGCGACGAAATGCTTGGCGGCGTCCGCGTTCGGGCGGGGGCCGCCCAAGAAATCCTCGAAGAAGGGCTTCGCCAGGGCGGCCGGCTCCTCGACGCGGTCGGCGCCGCGCCGTGCGGCGAAGTCCTTGCCCCACGCGGTGTCGAACAGGTTGGGCAGGCCGTCGGGCTCGGCCAGGCTCGCGCTCGAGGAGGCCAGCGCGAAGCGCTCCTCGTCGGCGGCGGCCGCGGCGTCGGCGAGCGCGTGCAGGCGCGGCGTCATCGCGCCATCCGAGGGCAGGACGCGGCAGCCGGCGAACGCGGGGGCCAGGCGGTGGCAGGCCTCGGCCGACGCGGCCAGTCCCTCGAGCGCCTTCCAGTGGACCGCGATGAGGCGGCGCTCCGGGCCGCGGCCCTGCAGGACGACGTAGCCGCGCTCGCTCAAGGTCGCGACGCCGGACTCGCCGAAGGCCGAGACGAAGGCGTCCAGCGGAGCCGCCGAAGCCGCGGCGCAGAGCAGAAGGGAGGCCGCGAGGATCGCGGCTCCTCTCATAGGTGGAAGCGGGTCCCGGCCTGCTTGAGCTCGTCCAAGGCCTTGTCGACCTCGGGCTCGTCCGCCTCCAGGAACGCGACGGCGGCCGCGACGTGGGCGCGGTCGGCGGCGATCATCTTGGAGAGCTCCTCCTGCATCTTCTGGAACTCGGCGGCGAACTCCTGATGGGCGTCCGTCACCCGCACCTTGACCGGCACGGCGAGGTTGCCGTGGCGCACGCGCGCGACGCCGGCCGAGATCACGCGCAGGGGACCGGCGAAGCGGTGCGACCAGAACAGGGTGAGCAGTCCGCCGGCCAGCAGGGAGATCGCGGAGGCGAGCAGCAGCGGGGCGCGCAGGGCGCCGTTGATCCACTCGAGCGAGTGGAAGATCTGGTGCGACTCGACCGAGGCTTCCTGCACGCCGCGCCAGACGCTGAGCGCGGTGAGCCCGAGGCTGGCCGAGATCAGGATCAGGACGTAGCCGACCATCTGGAGCTGAAGCGGCGCGTCCACCCAATACTGCTGACGCTTGTAGGCGGGCTTGGCGGGCTTATGCGGCGTCGTCATTGGAGAGAATCGTAACTTTTTAGAGGGGAATATTGTCAATCAAGCGCGTCTTGCCCAAGTAGGCGGCGACGAGCAGGCGGCGCGGCCCGCGCAGGTCCCGGGCGGGCTCGAGGGTGGCGGAGTCCGCGAGCGACGCATATTGGAGCTTGAGACCGGTCCCGTTCAGGGCTCGCTTGACCGCGAATGAGACGGTCGAAGGACGAGCGCCGCGCTTGCGGGCGGCTTGGGCCCCGGCTTCGAGCGCTTTCCGCAGGGCCGGGGCTGCGCCGCGCTCAGCGGGAGAGAGATAGGCGTTGCGGCTCGACATGGCGAGCCCGTCGCTTTCGCGAACGATCGGGACTCTCACGATGGCCGTCGGAACGTCCAAATCCTCGGCCATCCGTTCCAGGATCCCGACTTGCTGAAAGTCCTTCTCGCCGAAGTAGGCGCGGTCGGCCGGGACCTGGTTGAATAATTTCATGACGATCGTCGCGACGCCGCGGAAATGCCCGGGACGATAGCGGCCGCAGTAGAGCTCCGAAAGCCCTTCGACTTCCACGTGAGTCCGGAACCCTTGGGGATACATCTCGTCCACCGAAGGCGCGTAAACGGCGGAGGCCCCCGCCGCGGCGACCAGCTTGCGATCGGCGGGAAGGGCGCGGGGGTAGCGCCCGTAATCCTCGTCGGGGCCGAACTGAAGAGGGTTCACGAATACAGAGACGACGACGCGATCGCATTCGCGGGCGGCCCGCTCGACGAGAGCGGCATGACCCGCGTGCAGCGCTCCCATGGTCGGGACGAGGCCCACGGTCAGTCCCTTGCCGCGCCAGCCGGCGACGAGGGCGCGGACGGCCTTGCGGGTGCGCACGAGCGCCGCCGTCCGGCTCACAGGTTCCTCGAGAAGAAGCCGGCGACGCGCGTGTCGAATTCCACGCCGGCGGCCTCGCGGCACTTGGCGTGGTAGGCGCCGGGCACGATCCACAGCTGCTTGGGCTCGCGCGCGGCCTCGAAGACGCGGCGCACGTCGTAGACGGGCATCAGGTCGTCCTTCTCGCCGCCGATGACGAACAGCGGGCGCGGCGCGATGCGTCCGGCGGCCTCGACGGGATTGAAGGAGTCGATCTTCGGGTCGCCCACGCGCAGGCGCAGGATCCACATGGCGATCAGGATGAGCGGGAAGCGCGGGACCTTCAGGTTGTTCCAGCTCCAGCGCGTGACCACGCCCTGATAGTCGGAGTAAGGGCTCTCGACGACGGCGCAGCGGATGTCGGGGTGCTCGGGCAGGGCGGCGACGGTCACCGCGGCGCCCATGGACAGGCCGAACACGCCGACGCGGTCCGAGTAGTCGGGCTTGTTGGCGCGCAGCCAGGCCACGGCGGCGCCGAAGTCGATGGTCTCCAAGCCGCCGATGGTCGTGATCTCGCCCTCGCTCTCGCCGTGGGAGCGGAAGTCGAAGTACAGCAGGTTGAAGCCGGCGGTCTCGTTGAGGAAGTAGGTCTGCTTGAGCAGCTCGCCCTTGTTGTCGCCCCAGCCGTGGCACATGATGAGGGTGCGCTTGTCGCCGTTGGGCGAGGGGATGAACCAGCCCTTGAGCTCGAGGCCGTCCGGGGTCTTGAAGGCGACCTTCTCGTAGGGGAGGCCGAACTGCTCGGGGAACACCCACATGGGCGACATCGCGGGCGGGTGCATGACGACGCCGGAGCCCCACCAGCAGATGCCCAGCACCGCCGCGAGCAGCAGCAGGGCGACGACGGGCCAGAAGATCATGCCTTGGCGGTGAAGGTGTGCTCGGGCCCGGGGAAGACGCCCTCGCGGACTTCGCGGCAGTATTCGGAGACGGCGGCGACCTCGGCGGCGCGCAGGTCGGCGTAGCGCTTGACGAACTTGTGCGGCGCGCCCTCGGTGAGGCCGAACAGGTCGTCGCTGACGAGGACCTGTCCGTCGCAGTGCACGCCGGCGCCGATGCCGATGGTGGGCACCTGCAGGCGCTTGGTGATCTCCCGAGCGAGATCGTCGGGCACGCACTCGAGCACGACGGCGCAGACGCCGGCGCCCTCGAGGACGCGCGCTTCCGTCAAGATCCTTTCGGCGTCTTGAGGCTTGCGGCCCTGGACCTTGTAGCCGCCCAGGCGGTTGACGGCCTGCGGTGTGAGGCCCAAGTGGCCGAAAACGGGGACGTTCACCTTGATCAGTTCCTTGATGATCGGGGCGACTTCCATGCCGCCCTCGAGCTTCACGGCGTGAGCGCCGCCTTCTTTCAAGAAACGGCCCGCGTTGTGGGCGGCTTCCTTCGCGTCGAGCTCATAGCTGAGATAAGGCATGTCGGCGACGAGCAAGGCGCGGCCGAGGCCGCGCTTGACGGCCTTCACGTGGTGCATCATCTCGTCCATCGTGACGGGCAGGGTGCTGTCGTAGCCGAGCTTGGTCATGGCGACCGAGTCCCCGACCAGGACGACGTCGACGCCGGCTTCCTCCGCCACGCGCGCGGTGGGGAAATCGTAGGCGGTGAGCATGGCGATCTTGAGGCCCTTGCGCTTCATGTCCACGAGGGTGGCGACGGTCACGGGCTTCTTCGTGTCGGCCGCGTAGACGGGGGCTTCTTTTTGGGGCTTATTCGCCATGAGGAGCGAGTCTATCAATTCAGGGGGAGGCCGAGAAAGACCCCTGGCAGGCTACGGCCAGAGATGGACGGTCTTCGGATCGGGCTTCAGCGCGGCGAGCAGCTCTCTCGCCGTGCGGCGGCCGTCGGGCTTCCATGAGCCCGCGACGTCCGCGAGCGGGGCCAAGGCGAAGGGGCGGCCGGCCATCGCGGGATGCGGGACGGTGAGCCAGGGGGTCTTCACGCGCAGCGCGCCGCAGGCGACGACGTCCACGTCGAGCTCGCGCGAGCCCCAGCGCGCGCCGGGGCGCCGGCCCGCCTCGGCCTCCAAGACCTTGGCCTCGAGCAGGAGTCCCATGGGAGTGCGCGTCGACTCGAGCGCGATCGCCATATTCAGATAGGGCTTGTCGCTGGGGCCGACGGGGGCCGTCTCGTAGATGCGCGAGAGCTTGGTCACGCGGACGCCGTCCCACGTCCGGACGCTCGCGACGGCGCGGCGGAGGGCGGCGGCGCGGTCGCCGAGGTTGGCGCCCAGCAGGAGCAGGACCTTCACTTGCGCGTGGTGTGGAGCCGGTGGCGGCGGTCGGCTTCCTCGAGGGCCGCGATGGCCAAGGCGCACACGATCAGGGCGACGACGTGGGCCAGGCGCAGGCGGTGGGTGATGCCGCCCTCATAGACGAACACGGTCCACAGCAGCCAATACAGACAGCCGATGACGACTTGGGACGCGACGAGGACGACGGCGAGGTGGATGGGATCGTAGTGGGGCTCGGCGGGATCGTCGTGGGCCTCGAACAGGTCGACCCAGCGCCTCCAGAGTCCCTTCATTTGAGCCCCAGCAGGTCGTGCATGTCGTACAGGCCGGGCTTCCTCTTCGTCACCCAGAGGGCGGCCTCGAGGGCGCCGAGGGCGAACACGTCGCGGCTCTCGGCGCGGTGGGTGAGGGACAGGCGCTCGAAGGGGCCGCCGAAGACCAGCTCGTGGTCGCCGACGACGTCGGAGATCCGCACGGAGGCGATCTCCACCTTCTGCGCGGTTCCGCGCCCGTCGCGCACGGCCTGGGCCAAGCGGATGGCGGTGCCGGAGGGGGCGTCCTTCTTGCCCGTATGATGGGTCTCGACGACGGCGGCGTCGAAGCCGGGCAGGCGCTTGGCGGCCTCGGCGGCGAGCCAGGCCATCAAGGTCACGCCGCGGCTGAAGTTGGGGGCGGAGAAAACGGGGACTTTCTTCGCGGCGGCGGCGACCTGGGCGCGCTGGACGTCGTTGAGGCCGGTGGTGCCGGTCACGAAGGCGATGCCGGCGCGGGCGCAGGCGGCGGCGTAGTGGACCGAGGCTTCCGGCACGGAGAAGTCGATGGCGGCGGCGACGGCGCCGGCCTCGTCGGCGAACTCGGCGGCGCGCGCGCGGTCGACGCGGGCGACGAGGTGAAATCGGGGGTCGGTGGAGGCGAGGGCGGCGACTCGGGAGCCGGTGCGGCCGGTCGCGCCGCAGACGGCGATCTTGAGGGGCGTCGTCACGAGGAAAATCCTACTTAATATCGGTGATGGTGGCGGGTCTTGTGGTGGCGGCGGATGTGATGCCGGGCGAAGAAGAGCAGGACGAGCCCCAGGAAGACGAATGCCGCCGTCAGCGCGATTCGGGGGACGCCGAAATCGCCCGTGCTCGTGTTCGGTTCGACGGCGATGGTGTTGTTCATCCTGTTGATTGAGACGCTTCCCGGACCGGCTTGTGTCGCTCTTGAATCTTGTAACCGGCCCCGGCGAAGGCCGCAACGGTCAGGCCGTCAAGCTTCGGTGACGACTGCTCGACGCGGGGCCCATGGAAATCGGGGGCGACGGGGACTATAGTATTAAAGAGGCCCGATATGAGACACGAACTGACGCTCAACGAGTATTTCAAGCAGGCGGCGGCGCCGCGGGCGGCGGACAATCCTCGTCCGCCGGCTCCGTTCCTGACGATCTCCCGGGAGGAGGGCGCGGGCGGACACGAGCTGGCCGACGCCCTGCTGGCGCGGTTCGCGCAGGAAAAGGATCCGCTCTTCACGGGCTGGAAGGTCTTCGACAAGGAGATCTGCGAGCGCGTGGCCAAGGATCCCGGGCTCAAGGTGCCGCTCGAGGACTTGCTCAACGAGCAGTTCCACACGGGGCTCGACGAGCTGCTGCGCACGGTCGTGGCGCAGCTGAGCCCGCAGGCGAAGGTGGACCATCACATGTTCCGCACGGTCCGCAGCATCTGCGGTGTGGGCAAGGCGATCGTGATCGGGCGCGCGGGGGTGATGATCTCGCGCGACATGCCGCTGGGGGTGCACGTGCGGCTCGTGGCGTCTCGCAAGTCGCGGCTGGCGCGGGTGCGGCGCGACTACGGGCTGCCCGAGGCCGCGGCGGAGAAGAGGCTGGACCAGCGCGAGGAGGAGCGCGAGCGGATGATGCGGACGCACTTCAACAAGAGCCTCGCCGACCCGCTGCTCTACGACTGCGTCTGGAACGCGGACACGGTCACGTTCGAGTCGATGGCCGACTCTCTCGTCGCGCTGATCCGCCGCCGGAACGCGCGCTCGGCGCTCGTCGCGGCGGCGGGGGCGGAGAGCCGGCGCATCTAGGGTCTCGACGCCTGAAAAAAGAACTGCCCCCAAGGGGAATCGAACCCGCTCTATTGAACCCGAGACTCAACTTTGGGCGACCAGGCGACGTTCTGGAGGGAAACCGGGCAACGCCATATTTCTCGCCTGGCTAAATCCGCAATGAAGCTGACTTCCGGAATCATACGCCCGCCGCCGCGCGGCTTCATGAAGCTTAAGCTGAAGGCGAGCTGGCGCGAGTCCGGCGACCAAACGATGCCTCGGCTATAAGCGAGATCCGCGCTCACGTCGGGATCGCGAACCAGTCCCGTGTCGAGCGCCTCGAAGCTCTTCTTCCCGCAGTCGTAAAGCACAAGCCGGCCGTCGCGGGACGTGAAGGCGATCCGACTCCCGTCGGGTGACCAGGCAGGGCTGCTTCCGCCGGCGCCGAGTTCCACCCGCTTGCCGGTGGCCAGGTCGACGACGGCTAACCCTGATTCGCCATGCATGGAATCCGCCGTCACCATGCGGCGACCGTCCGGCGAGAAGGAGGTTTCGGAAAAACATTTCTCGTCCCCAGGCAGGTCGGTCTGCTTGCCTGAATGCGGATCGAGAAGGGCTCTCTTATTTCCCCCGTTGCAAACCAACAGCCGATCTGCGGGTCGATCGTATTCGACGTGGAAGTACCTGCGAGTAGCGGGAATGAGGACGCGGCGGCCGGATCCGTCGGTCTGCACCGCCTCCAACTGATCCGACGTGTACTCGGTCGAGGACAAATCGACGGTGTAGTAGATTTCTTCGCCGCTCCGGGACAGGAAGGCCCTTTCGAATTCATGGTCCATCTCGGCCGTGCGCTGAAAGAGCGTGGTGCGGATGATCCACCACGCTCCCTTGAGCGATCGGGATCCGAGGAGGTATTCCCAGTCGCTTTTCCAGTTGTGGTACAGCTTCACTTTCTTTTTTCCGGGCGGTCGTTGCACGATCGTTCGCAATCGCCCGTCCGCTACGTCAAGGGCCATTAAATCCGGAGCGATCAGATAGATGGTCTTCCCGTCCGCGGACCATTGTGGCGACCTGAGATTGACGTTCTTCTCGGTGGGATGAAAAAGAGTCTTGCCGCCGGGCCAGGGATTGCCGACGGCCCAGCGCCAGTCTCGCGAGAAGACCATTGGGCGATCGTTCGCGAATCCGGCAACGGGCTTCAGCTTCAGGCTGGCGGCGACGAGGACTTCCTGGCGCTGTTTTTTCACGGCGCTTTCCGAATGAAAAGCCAGGGCCGTTTTCAGCTCCTTGCGCGCCTGCGGCGTCGGCGCGTTGCGCAATGCCAATTCGCCCATCGAGCGGCCGGCGCCAATGCGTCCTATGGCGTAATAGGACACGGCGATCCAGCTGTAGGCTTGGAAGTCCCCCGGGACTTTTCGCAGGTACGCGCGATAATCGTCGATCGCGGCCGAATATTCGCCTCGGGCGAAGGCGCATTGACCCATGGCGCCGTCGATGGCTGGAGAATTCGGTGCGAGGCGCCTGGCGTGCGCGATGTCGCGGTCCGCTTCATCGCAACGTCCCTGCGAGACGAGTTCCTGACTCCGCGATATGAGCAGGCTGTAATCGTTCGGCGCCCGGTCGAGGGCCTTGCCGAGGAACTCCGTCGCCGAGACATGATCGCCGCGTGCCGTGTCAACGTAGGCGACCGCCGAAAGGGCGCCTAAGTCCTTGGGATTTCTGCGGAACATGCTGTCCGCGAGCTTTTGCGCCTCGTCGTTACGACCTTGGGCGACCCGAAGACGGGTCATAGCGTACCCGCCGCACGAGTCGTCCGGGCGCGCGGCGACCGCGATCGCGGCGAATTTCTCCATGCCCTTCAAATCGCCTTGGTTCTCTTTCGCGGCGGCGCCACTGCATGCCCATTCTCCGAAATTGTCTCGCGGCGAGGTGGCCATCCGCTGCCATTGGTCCTTGGCTTCGGTCGTGCGCCCTTCTTGAGCCGCCAAACTGCCGATCATCATGTGCACTTGCCCGAAGTCGCCGAGTTCATCAGCGCGGCGAAGGTCTTCGCGGTAAGCTCCGAAGTCGGCCTTGTGATAATCGATGGACGCCTGCTGGATGTAGCCCATGGGATCGAGAGGGTTGGAGCGCAAGACTTCCCGGACTTCGAACGCAGCGCGCTTCCAGTCGTCAACCCACATGAGCGTCCCTGCCCGACCTAAATGATAAAGATGCGGCTCCATCCCGCGATCAGGGAGGTTATTGAGAAAATCCAGAGCGGCTTCTGGGCGGCCGTCGACCGCGAATTCCTCGGCTTGAAGAAGTCCCGCGGCAAGACGGAGTGCGTGGTTGGTCCCGTCTTTTTTTAGGCCCTCCGTCGCCAAGCGCCAGCCTTCGGGATAGTCGTCGAGAGCGAGGATTAGGAGCGCGTACGCGGTTCCGTCGTTCGGATGGGCGGCCAGGTTTGCGCGGCATTCGCGGATGAGCTCGTCGTAGCGGCCCATATCGATCATGGCAGTTTGATAGGCGGTTTGGATTCGGAGATTCGAGGGATCTGCTGCGACGGCATGACGGAACAGGCCGAGGGCCTCTTCCTTTCTGCCTTGGACGAAGGCGGTGCGGCCTTGATCGACGAAGGCCGTACCGGGTGACGACGGCTCGCGAGCGCATGCCGCGGCGCAGACTAGGAGCGCCAGCACCGTTCGCCGACGCGTCGCGCCGAAATTACAAATCATCGGGACAGGGTAGCCCCGTCCCGTGATAAGCGCAAGGCTTGTGATCGCGCTTCAAGAGTCCGAGAGCAGGCGGAGAAGATTCGGACGCCGCCAATGGGTTCGGCCGCCTCGAGCGGGGCATCGGCTTCAATGGATGTCCATCTCCAGGCTCAAGTACGTCTATCCGGTCCAGCCCGGCTCTCTCTGCCGCGGCATGCCGACGGCTCATTCGGCGCCGCCGTTGGCGGGGAAGATCGTTTCCGATGAGCATGACCAGTACGTCTGGCCTTACGGCGAGGGGAAGATGCGGGGGCAGGCGATCGAGCCCCTCTATGCGTCCGTTCCCTTCGCCGCGGAGAAGGACCCTCAGCTGCACGAACTCCTGGCGCTAGTCGACGCCCTGCGGGTCGGCCGCGCGCGGGAAAGATCCCTCGCGGCCGAAGAACTCGAATTCCGGATCGGTCATAAGAAGGCGTGAACAATCTGGAGATGCTGGCGTCGGTCGCGAAGGGACTCGGTCCTCAAATTTCAACATCCCTTGGACTCGAAGGGCCCCCTCTGCCGGTGGGAGTATCAGGGAATTCTTGTGGACGTCATGCCCATCGAGGGCGGGGTCCTCGGTTTCTAGAACCGTTGGTATCCCGAGGGTTTCGACCATGCCGTGCCGGTGCGCCTTCCTGATGGCCAGGAGATCAGAATCTTCTCGCTGCCTTACCTCATCGCTTCGAAGCTCGAGGCGTTCAAGGACCGCGGCCACGATGACTTCATGGGCAGCTCAGTCTTTGGACTGAACCGAGAGCGCGCGGTTCTTGAAGTCAATGTCGCCCCAGGCCAGATGGACGAGTTCGTCACCTGGATATCGGCCAAGGCTAGGTCGGCGAGGCGCTTGGAGCGCCCTACGCGCTTGCGCAGCCGGCGGCCATCGACGTTGTAGTCGAGGTACCAATAGACGCCTTTCTTGCCTGACCGCTGGTAAATTCGTGCCATGGCGCGCCCTAGAAACGCGCCTGGGCCAATTTAGGTTCATGGCCATAGTGTGGCACAAGCGCCAGGGGCGAAAATAAAGACGGGGACCGCCTTTCGGCTATCCCCGTCGATAAACACGCCATTTTAGAGTCTGCCCCCAACGAGAATCGAACTCGTGTTTCAGCCTTGAAAGGGCCGCGTCCTAACCGTTAGACGATGGAGGCGTAAATCGAAAAAAACGTGAGCCCGGTGGGATTCGAACCCACGACCCCTCGCTTAAAAGGCGAATGCTCTACCCCTGAGCTACGAGCTCGATTCCGGTGATTGTACTAAAGAAACCTTAAGGCGGGCAGATCGGGGTGCTCAGGCCGGCCAGGCGTACACGGCGCAGTCGTCGACCGTCTTGCCGTTGGGGCGGAAGCCCAGCGCCTCGCCGCGGCCCTCGACGACGCTGCGCGAGGCGTAGATCGTGCCGGGCTCGGCGTACTTCTGCATGTGCCCGGCCAGGTCGATGCACCCGTCGGACATCTCCTCCATGCGCACCTTGTCGTCGAAGAGCACCGTGCCGGAGTTGATCCCGCAGCGGACCGCGAAGTCGGCCTTGATCGCCTTGACCTCGCGGTTGAACTTCTCGAGCCCGCGGATGAGGTCCTGACCGGAGAGCACCGCGTCCTCGAGGGAGGAGAAGCAGATCATCACCCCGTCCGGCGTCCAGGCCGATTTGAGCGCCCCGTGCTTGCCGATGCAGGACTCGACGAACTTGCGGTAGTGCCGGAAGTCGCGCTCGGCCAGAGCCGGGTCCTCGCCGTGCTTCATCCCGGTGGAGTTGACCACGTCGACGGCGAGGAACGTGACCTCCTTCTTCTGCTCGTCGAGGATCCGCTTGGCCTGCGCGTAGACCTCGAGCACGTTCTCGCGGTTCGTCGAGGCGCCGGCCGCGAGCGCGGCCAGCTTGCCGGACACGTCGGCCTTGGCCGCGGCCTCCTGGGCCACGGCGACCTTCTCGAGCTCCTTCATCGTCAGGATCTCGACCTGCAGCCGGCGCCACGTCGCGCGGAAGCCCCAGGCGACCAGGGCCAGGATCGCCGCGATGAAGTACGGCGTCAGGTCGGCACCGCGGAACTCGTGCGGCGCGCGCCGCAGCGCTTCGGTGAGCGGCGCCATCGCGCGATCGAACACGCGCTGGACCGGCGCGATGATCCCGATGGGGGAATGGGGGAAGAAAAGGCGGATGGTGTGCGGGACGGCCGCGACCACGATGCCGACGATCGCCGCGATCTCGAGCGCCTCGGCGAGCACGCGCAGAGACCGCAGGAGGAAGAGCTTGGGCCCGTTCATTCCGGACCCAGTATAGAATTTTCGAGGACCGGCTGGGAACTATTCGTGCGAGAAGATGATTCTTTCCACCCGGCTCGTCGCCACCGGCATGTTGACGCGCATCCAGAAGAGGATCTCCTCGGGCTGCGGCTCGCGGCGCTCCGGCCGCTCGGCGCGCATGAGCTCGCGCGCGGCGGTCATCTGGGCGGGGGCCAGCACCCGGGAGAGGGCGGCGGCCAGCTGCTTGCGGCGGGGGGCCGAGAAATGGGCGATCGGAGACGGCATCGTGTCGGTCATAGTGCCTACATGATACCGGCACGCGGCGCAAACGCCGATGAGCCGCGACAACGGCGGGACTTGGCCGCGCTCAATAGGTCGTCCGGACCAGAAAGCGCCTAGGCCTTCGCGCGAGGGCTACTTTTCCTTGCGCCCGAGCTGGGTCAGCGTGTGCACGTCGACCTTGAACAGCTCGGTCGCCTTGTGGTGGCCGACGGGCAGCATCTGGTCGAGCGTCTGCCACCAGAACCCGCCGCACACCGAAGAGCGCATCGCGCACGAGGCCACGGTGTAGAGGATGAGCAGGTCCTTGCGCCCGCCGTCCACGTCGTCGGGCGCCAGCCACCAGTAGCCCTTGAGCTGGTCCTTCTCGACGTAGCCGAAGCTGGACAGCATCAGCTTCTGCTGCGGCAGGGCGTCGGCGACGGTGTCGAAAGAGCGCTCGAGCGCCATGCCCACCGGGTTGTCCTCGGGGTAGAGCTCGACGCCGATCATGTCCGCGTTCTTGCCGAAGCCCTGCGCCGTGTAGCGCTTGAGCCAGCCCGACAGCGAGTGCGCGCGGTCGGGCGCCGTCGCCTCCCACCAGTACAGCGTGGCCATCGTCTCGGTCTCGGGGTCGAGCTCCTTGGCCTTCGCCGCGCCCGCCATGTAGATCTTGAAGACCTGATCGAGGCTCAGCGGCTCGGAGGCCCCGCCCAGCCAGTCGCCGTTGATCTCGCTGCCGATCTCCCAAGAGGAGATCTGGCCTTTATAATGGAGGACGATGTTCTTCACGCGCTCCGCGTACGCCTCCGGCGTGAGCGTCTTCGGCCACTGCGTCGTGTCGAGGATCGAGCCGATCACCTTGAGGTTGCGCTTGCGCAGCTCCTTGAGCACGCCGTCGTACTCGTTGAAGGAGCGCAGGGACGCGTACTCGAAATCCTCTCCGTTGGGCCGGAACACGACGCGCACCCAGTCCGAGCCCGAGCGCTGCGCCGCCTCCGCGAGCCAGTCGATGTCGTCCATGCGCTTGCTGATCAGCGAGTCGTCGAAGGTGAGGCCGAAGCGCTCGTTCTTGGCGCGGCGCGCGTCGAGGGCGAGCTGGAGCCCGTGCTCGTAGAGCTCCTTCTCCCAGGCCAGCGCGGTCCGGCGCAGCGCGTCCTCGAAGGCGGCGGCGCGCTTGGGCGCCTCCTTCACGCGCTCCGCGTCGGCCATGCCCTTCTTCGCGTCGTCGGCCAGGCTCTTGGCCTTCCGGCCCGGCTCGTACAGCGGCTGCCAGTCGGTCGTGCGCCGCTTCCAGGATTCCTTGAAGAGGCGGTACTGCGTGAGCGCGATCTCCTCGTCGAGGAACACCGCCGCGCCGTCCGTGAAGCCGTTGCCGCCGTTGTCGGCCCCGACCTGGCTGTAGCCGTCTTCCTTCACGGGCCACACCAGCTCGAAGCGCGCCGGTCCGCCTTCCCACGTTGCCGTGAGCAGCGGGCCCGCCTGCGCCAGCTTGACCCGCGACGGCGGGGCCTTCTCGTCGACCGGGAAGGCCCAGAAGGCGGGCTTCTCGGGATCGGGGTTCTTGTCGTCGGCGCGCGCCAGGCGCGCGAGCAGGCCCGGCAGCGTCAGCGGCGCGCCTTTCTCGTCGTAGGCGAACAGCTTGACGGCGGCGGCCTTCGCCGGAACGGCGACGGAGGCCGCGATCAATAACGCGGCGATCACGGGCGGTTCTGCCTCCAGCGGCGCCAGCCCTGCTTGAGCTCGCGCCAATGGCCCTCGCCGAAAAAGAGGAAGTAAGGAAGCAGGCCCGTCGCCAGCTCGACCTTCGTGTCGAGGCCGTTCGTGAAGAACTCGAGCGCGAGCCAGACCGCCGCGAGGCCCGCCAGCCAGCGCATCTTGACCGGCAGGATGAACATGACCAGCACCTCGCGGTCGGGCAGAAGCCGCGCGAAGGCCAGGAACGCCGCGAGGATGATGAAGGCGTTGCCGAAGTACGCGCCCGTGGCGACCGCGCCGGCCGCCGTCGCCAGCACGCCGATCAGGAGGAAGACCGTGAACTTGAAGTCGCCCCAGGCGTGCTCGAGCGCCTGCAGGATGGAGTAGAGCATGAGGATCCAGAGGATCATCAGGATCAGCCACTGCGGTCCGCTCGGCGGGGGGACGAAGAGGAAGCTGATCACGCGCCAGACCTCGCCGTGGCGCAGGGCGACGGGATCGAGACCCAGCATGTCGGCGAACTCGGGCTTGAGCACCTCGAGCACGCCGACGAGCACGGTCATCCCCGTGATGAACACCGGCAAGCCCGGCGCCGCGAGAAAGCCGAAGCGCCGCTCAAGCTTGTCGACCCAGGCTCCGTCCATAGGCGGCGATCTTACCAAATCATTCTCCTAAAACGCGGTGCCAGGCTTGTCGAACTCCGCGTACGCGGAGTCGAGTTTGGTAGAGTAGGTCATGTCCTCGGGGGATTGGCGCGCGGCTTTGAAGACGTCCGTGCCGCACGCGCGCTTCGACGAGCCTCTTGCGAAGTACACGACATTCAAGATCGGCGGACCCGCCGACGCGATCGTCGACGCTCAATCGACGGAAGATGTCCTCGCGGTCCTTCGCGTCGCGCGCGACCATGGCGTCCCTCTCTTCGTCCTCGGCTGGGGCTCCAACATCCTGGTGAAGGACCGCGGCGTGCGCGGCATCACTCTGCGCCTGGCGGGGGAGTTCACGCGGGTCGAATTCCTGGACGGCGGCCTCGTGCGCGCCGGCGCGGCCGTGCGCGTGCCGCAGCTCGTCGTCGCCTGCGCCGAGCGCGGCCTCGCCGGCCTCGAGCCGATCGTGGGCGTCCCCGGCTCCGTCGGCGGCGCGCTCGCGATGAACGCCGGCACGCGCGACGGAGAGATCGGCCCATTCGTGGAGGAGATTCTCGCGGCCGATCGCCGGACGCTGAACGCGCGAGTTTTCTCAAAGCCCGAACTCGCGTTCTCTTATCGAGAAGGTCCGCTCGAAAATCTCGTCGCGTTGTCCGTTTTACTTCGGTTGAAGCACGGAATCAAAGGTGATATAATGGCCGTCGTCGCCCGTTATCAGCAGAAGCGCCAGCTCACCCAGCCCATCCATACCTTCAACGTGGGATCCACCTTCAAGAATCCGCCCGGCCGCTTCGCCGCCCAGATGATCGAGGAGCTCGGTCTCAAGGGACGCGCCGTCGGCGGCGCCCGCGTCTCGCCTCTTCACGCCAACTTCATCGAGAACTTCGCCGGGGCCAAGGCCTCCGACGTCCTCGCTCTCGTCGACCTCATCCGCGAGCGAGCCCGCGCGATCTTCGGCGTCGGGCTCGAACTCGAGATGAGGATCGTCGGTGAATAGCCTCTCCTCCTCCCGCCGCCGCTTCCGCGTCGTCGCGCGCCCGCAGGAGCGCCAGCGCCGCGCGCGCCTGCTCGCCGCGGCCTTCGCGGTCCTGATCCTCGGCGCCGTCGCCCTCGCGGCCGCGCGCCACGCCGCCGCCGAGCTCAAGCGCGCCGTCCTCGCGCGCGCCTCCGGGCCCGCCGCGCCCGAGGCCGCCGCCGTCGACGGAGTGCCGGAGCCGATGCGCTCCTTGGCCCAGGCCGCGGCGGACGCGGTGACGGGCTCCGCCGGCGAGAAGGCCGCCGCGCTGAAGGAGAAGTTCCCGTGCATCGCCGACGTCGGCGTGCGCCGCGCCTGGGGCGACAAGCGCTCGACGCTGACGCCCGTGCTGAAGAAGGCCGTCGCTCCCGCTCTGCGCCGCGGCCGGGCCGCCGGGTTCCTCGGCGACGACGGGACCGTCTTCGCCGCGCCGGAGGGCGTCTACCCGCTCGCCGGGCCGACCGTCGACGCCGGCGAGGCCGCCCCGGCCGAGCTCAAAGCGCTCGCGCGCGAGTGGCCCGCGCTGTCGGCGCCGAACGCGTTCCCCGCGCCGCTGTCGCAGATGGCCTACGTGTCCGCCAAGGGAGAGGATCCCTACTGGGAGGCCCGGCTGACCGACGGCACGACGGTCGCCTGGGGCGGCCTCGAATGGACGAAGGAGAAGCTCGAGCGGCTCGGCGAAGCCCTGGCCGACGCCCGTTCCAAATCGCCGGGGTCGTTTACGGCCGATATGCGCTGGTTCGAGGACGGCAAGGTGCTGCTCAAGCCGCTGGGCCTGCGCACCGCCGGACCGGCGCTCGCCGGAGCTCACGGAGGCGTGAAATGAAGCGCATTCGCAGGAACGGGCCGGAACTCGTCGCGGGCCTCGACATCGGCAGCGGACGCGTGACCTGCCTCATCGGCGAGCCGGATCCGTCCAACGGCGTGGTCAAGGTGCTCGGCGGCGCCAGCGTCCCGTGCCGCGGTCTAAAAGGCGGCGTCGTGATCGACATCCACGAGGCCTCGATGGCCGTGACCCGCGTCGTCGAGCAGGCCGAGTCCGCCGTGAAGGCGACCGTCTCCTCCGTGTGGCTCGGCGTGCGCGGCAGCCACCTGCAGTCCTTCAACAACCGCGGCGCGTACAACATCGCGCGCACCGACCGCGAGATCACCGCCGACGACATGAACGCCGTCGTCTCCAGCGCGCGCGCCATCCCTCTCTCCTCCGACCGCGAGATCCTCCACGTCGTGCCGCAGGGCTTCTCGCTGGACCGCCAGCGCGGCGTGCCGCACCCCGTCGGCATGGAGGCGTCCCTGCTCGAAGTCGACGTCCACCTCGTGACCGCCTCCAGCGCCCACCTCAACAACATCATGAAGACCGTCGCGCAGGCGGGCTTCGAGGTCGTCGAGCCCGTCTACGGGCTCCTCGCCGCGGGCGAGACCCTGGTCACGCCCGAGGAGCGCGAGCTCGGCTGCGTGCTCATCGACTTCGGCGGGCAGTCCATCTCGCTGGGCGTCTACTGCGAGGGCGCGATCAAGTACTCGAAGGAGATCTCGCTCGGCTCCGACTCGATCACGCGCGACCTCGCGGTCGGCCTCAAGACCTCGGTCGCCACCGCCGAGAAGATCAAGCTCGAGCACGGCATCGCCCACCCCGGCCTGCTCAACGGCGACGCGGACATCGACTGCAGCGCCATCGACGGGCGCACCCCGATGCGCATCAAGACCAGCACGATGATGAACATCATCCTTCCGCGCGTCGAGGAGATCTTCAGCGTCATCGCCGACGAGCTGCAGAGCTCCAACTACGCCGACGTGATCGTCCCCGGCGGCGCGATCCTGACCGGCGGCGGCTCGATGATGCGCGGCACGCTCGAGGCCGCCGAGCAGATCCTGGGCG
>Ga0134128_10001991_pt1 | contig 25666 bp, 22 predicted proteins | sample KB31754_FD_96462 | JGI IMG/M metagenome (GOLD analysis project Ga0134128, IMG submission 96462) | Terrestrial soil microbial communities with excess Nitrogen fertilizer from Kellogg Biological Station, Michigan, USA - KB3-175-4 | ecosystem: Environmental > Terrestrial > Soil > Unclassified ...
CCCATGGGTGATGCCCGATGTCGTGGGCGCGTTGATCTGGAAATGGCTCTACAACGACGACTACGGCGTCATCAATTACCTGCTTCGCCAGGCGCATCTGATCCACGGGTCTATCCACTGGATCTCCTCGGTGCAGACCGCGATGATGTCGGTGATCTTCGTGCAGGCCTGGAAGCTCTATCCGCTGATGACGGTGGTGCTGCTGGCGGCGCTCCAGAATGTCCCCAAGGAGTTGCATGAGGCCGCCGCCCTCGATGGGGCGGGGCGCCTGCAGCGCTTCTGGTATGTGACGCTGCCGCTGATCCGGACAGCATCGATCTCGATCACGCTGCTCGCCGGCATCTGGACGTTCCAGAATTTTGATCTCGTCTATCTGTTGACCGGCGGCGGCCCTTCACAGGCGACGATGGTGCTGCCGACCTTCATCTACCAGCAGGCGTTCTTCGTGCTGAACATGGGCTACGCCACGGCGCTGGGTATTCTGCTGCTGCTCGTCATCCTGATCTTCAGCTCGGCTTACCTGCTGCTCACCCGGCCCAATCGCGAGGAGGCGGCCTGACCCATGACGCAGAGCACGATCGCCCTCGCCACGCCCATCGCCCGCAGCACCTCATCGAGGACTCTGCCGCGCACCCTCGGCTGGCTGCTGGTCTATGTGGCGCTGATCTTTGCCGTGGTCATCCTGGTCTTCCCGGTGTTCTGGATGGTCTCGACCTCGTTCAAGACGCCCAACGAGATGTTCGCGCGCAACATCACGCTGCTGCCCAGCCATTTCACCATCCAGAACTACATCAATGTCTGGACGCAGACGGCCTTCCCGACCTTCTTCTGGAACAGTTTCAAAGTCGCGACGATCTCGACGCTGCTGGCGCTGGTGGTCTCGATGTATGCGGCCTATGCGATGGCGCGGATCGATTTTCCCGGCAGGGGCATCTTCGCCATGGCGCTGCTGGTGACGCAGATGTTCCCGGGCATCCTGTTCGTCATCCCGCTCTTCATCATCATCAAGGCGCTGCATCTGTTCGACACGCAGTACGCGTTGATCATCGCCTACGTCGCCTATTCGCTGCCCTTCGGCATCTGGATGCTGCGCGGCTTCTTCTCCGCCATTCCGATGGAACTGGAGGATGCGGCGGCGGTCGATGGCGCCTCGATGATCGGCACCTTCCATCGCATCATCCTGCCGCTTGCCGGGCCCGGCCTCGCCGCGGTGACGATGTATAATTTCATCCGCTCGTGGAACGAGTTCCTCTTCGCGCTGGTGTTCCTGCAATCGACGGGGAATTTCACCCTGCCGTTGGGACTCGCCGGCTTCGAGGGCGAATACAGCTTCCGCTGGGACCTGCTGATGGCTGGGGCGAGCAGTGTTTCACTTCCCGTGCTGGTCGTGTTCCTGGTGATGAACCGCTTCATCGTGCAGGGGCTGCTGGGCGGAGCCGTCAAGGGCTAGGGTGCGTCGGGATAGAGGGATTTCCGGTTCGGCCCATCGAGGCCGGACGGCAGAATGGTTCAACGCAAGTCAAGGAAACCGAGAATGAGATTTGGTGCATCGTCGTGGCCGTTCCAGTGGGATCCGCCGTATGAGGACACGATCCGTCGCGTGGCGTCGACGGGCTTCAAGGCGATCGAACTGATCGCCTGGACATCGCAGTTCCTCGATCAGGTTTATACCAAGCCGGGCATCACGAGCCTCCGGAAGACGCTGGCCGACGAGGGCGTGGGGCTATCGCAGTTCGTGATGTCCATGCACGATTTTGCCAGCACCGAGGGACCCAAGCGTGCGGCGGCGCTGGACCAGTTCAAGCGGGTGGTTGAAATCGGCAAGGAGCTTGGCTCGCCGATAATCAACTCGGTCGCCTGCTGGCCGTTCGGCAACGGGCGGCTGTTCCCGCGGATCACCACCAAGCCGCTGGTGCAGACCTTTGCCGCGCCGATCGAAAAGGGCCTCGACTGGACCAGGAACTACGACGACTATATCGAGTCCCTGAGGAAGGCCGGCGACATCTGCAAGGACGCCGGCGTCAAGTATTCGCTCGAGCCGCATCCGTTCTCCTACATGGCCAATACGCTGGGCATGCTGCGCCTCTTGGAACGCGTCGGATCGGATGCGATCGGCATCAACTACGATCCGAGCCATACCTTCCCGGTTGGCGATTTTCCGAACGTCGCCGTCTATCAGCTTGGCAAGCACATCATCCACGTTCATGCGTCCGATAATGATGGCGTGACCAATGTTCATTGGCGGCCCGGCATGGGCAAGATCGACTGGACGCAGTTCCTTCAGGCGCTCAAGGATGTCGGCTTCGACGGCACCATTTCGATTGAGCTTGAGGATGTGCCGGGCGTTTCGCGTGGTGCCGGCGACGCGCCCGGCGTGTTCCGCAACAAGACGGCGACCGACGAATTCGTCAACGAAACGGTGCTCGGCCGCAAATATCTCGAGGGTATCGCCAAAGGCGTCGGCTTCAAGGTTGCATGATCTTGCCAGGGCCCGCGCAACGGCACGCGGGCCTTTCACCGGGCATCAATTCTAGTCCCTGCGCTTCCCTTTCGGAGACCTTCGATGGCCATCAACGACCTCATCTATGTCGGCACCTATTCCGAGCCTATCCTGTTCGGAACCGGGCAGGTGCTGCAGGGCAAGGGCCGGGGTATTTACAGCTTCAGGTTCGACAAGGCGGCCAAAAAGCTGACGCTCAACGGCATTACCGAAGGCGTGCGCAATTCGTCGTACCTCGCTTTCGATGCGAAGCGCGAATTCCTCTATTGCGTCAACGAGTTCAAGGAATATGAGGGTAAGCCATCCGGCGCCGTCAGCTCCTTCCGCATCGACCAGCAGACGGGCGCGTTGACCTACCTCAACAGCAAGCCGAGCCACGGCACCGACCCCTGCCACCTCATCGTCGACAAGAGCGGCAAGTTTGTGCTGATCGCCAACTTTGCCAGTGGCAGTGTCTGTGTGTTGCCGATCCAGGCTGATGGTTCGCTCGGTGATGAGACCGATTTTAAGCAGCACGTGGGATCGAGCGTCGATCCGAAGCGGCAGACGAGCCCCCACGCGCATGCCGTCGAGCTCGATGCGTCGGGCAGGTTCGTTTATGTGCCGGACCTCGGCATGGATCAGGTGGTGGTCTATAAATTCGATACCGCAACGGGCAAACTGACGCCAGCCGACGTGCCGCCGGTAAAGGCCAAGCCGGGTGCTGGACCACGGCAGCTCGTCATGCATCCCAAGGGCAAATTCGCGTATCTCATCAACGAACTGAACTCGACCATGACGGCGCTGGCCTTCGATGCGGCGACTGGTGCGCTCACTGAAATTCAGACGCTCTCGACGCTGCCCGGGGGCTACGACGGTGCCACGTCCTGCGCCGAAGTGCAGATCACGCCGAACGGCAAATTCCTCTACGGCTCAAATCGCGGCCATAACAGCATCGTCGGCTACGCTATCGACGCGGCAACCGGGAAACTGACACTGATCGGACATGAGAGCACTCAAGGCCGCATTCCCCGCAATTTCGAGGTCGACCCGACCGGCGAATATCTGATCGCGGCCAATCAGGACACGAACAATCTGGTGATGTTCGAAATCGACCAGCAGACCGGCAAGCTCACGCCGAATGGTCTGACGGCCGAGGCCGGAACACCAATCTGCGTCCGTTTCGTATAATCGGCCGACTGGTCGCGTTCGCGCCGTCGTGTTAGCGCGAACGCATCGAGTTTTTGAGAGGAACGCAAAGTGTCGAAGATTGCGGTAGTAACGGGTGCAGGCAGCGGTGTCGGACGGGCGGCGGCGCTGGCGCTCAACGCAGCGGGTTGGACAGTGGTGCTCGCTGGCCGGCGTGCCGACGCGCTGGAGGAAACCGCGGGCAAGGTCGCGGATCGCAGCCGGACGCTGGCCATCCCGGCCGATGTGACCGACGAAGCCTCCGTCGCAAATCTCTTCAACAAAACCGTTGAGGCCAACGGTCGCGTGGACCTGCTGTTCAACAATGCGGGCGTCAACGTGCCGGCCGTGCCGCTCGATGAGTTGGCGGTGGCCGATCTTCGCCGCATCATCGATACCAATCTCACCGGCTGCTTCCTCTGCGCGCGTGAGGCGATGCGGGTGATGAAGGCCCAGAACCCGAAGGGCGGACGCATCATCAATAACGGGTCGATCTCGGCTTATGCGCCGCGGCCGAACTCGGCTCCCTACACGGCGACCAAGCACGCGATAACCGGCCTCACCAAGTCGATCATCCTTGACGGGCGCGCCTTCAATATCACCTGCGGGCAGATCGATATCGGCAACGCCGCGACGGAGATGTCGGCCTATATGCAGGCGGGCGCGATGCAGGCGAACGGCACGGTGATGCCGGAGCCGCGCATCCCTTCGACCCATATCGGCGACGCCATTATCCACATGGCCTCGCTGCCGCTCGAAGCCAATATTCCGTTCATCACCGTGATGGCATCCGGCATGCCGCTTTACGGCCGCGGCTGACAACGACGCACGCGTTGCGAGGAGTAGAAAGCATGGCGCAAATTGGCCTGTTGTCTCCCGAGTTTCCGCATGGCTCGCTGGATGAAAACCTCGATGCGATGGCGGCGCTCGGCGCCAAGGCCTCGCAGTTCGATCTCAACTGCGCGGTCGGCACGACTTTCCCGGAGGAGCTCGCTGACGCGGAGGTTGCCGCGATCCGTGGTGGCTTTGCGAAGCGTGGCATGACGATCGCGGCGCTGTCGGGCACCTGCAACATGATCCATCCGGACCCTGCGCAGCGCGCAAAGGGTCTCGACGATCTCAAGCGGTTGATAGCCATGGCGCCGAAACTTGGCGTCTCCGTCGTGACGCTCTGCACGGGGTCGCGCAACCTGGAAAGCATGTGGCGGCGTCACCCCGACAACGATCGCCCGGAGGCCTGGGCCGATCTACTCGCCAGCCTCGCCGAGGTTATTCCAGTTGCCGAGGCAAATAGGGTGACGCTTGGCGTCGAGCCCGAGATCGCCAACGTTGTCGACTCAGCGAACAAGGCCCGCCGGCTGATGGACGAGGTGGGCTCGTCCCGCCTCAAGGTGATCATGGATGGCGCCAATATTTTTCACACGGGTGAGCTTGCCAAAGTCAGGGCGATGCTGGACGAGGCCTTCGCGCTAGTGGGGAACGACATCATCCTCGCGCACGGTAAGGACCTCGACCACGACGGCGAAGCCGGCCACGTGCCGGCCGGCAAAGGATTGCTCGACTACGACTACTACCTCAGGCTGATGCAGCAGAGCGGCTATGACGGTGCGATCATCCTGCACGGCCTGAAACCGCATGAGGCGGCGTGGTCGATCGACTTCGTCCGCCGGACAGCACCTGCGGGCTATATCCAGAGCTGAGTTGGGCGCGCAGCCGACAGCCGCCGCGACTGGCCCGGATTGATGGCCGCGCTCAGCGATGAGGCCGCGCTGGCGCCATTCGATCCTCGTCCGCACTGGGCCAAGGCGCGGCGCGTGCGCCCGTCACCCAAACAGCGACAGCTTTCCAAAATGTTCGGCCAGCAGATAGTACACGGTGACGCGGTTCTTCGTCCGATCGGCTTTCATTCTCTCGCCGACGGCGTCGAGAGCGCTGTCGAGTTCGGCATCCGGCAAGCTCAGGTCCAGCTTCTTCTTCAGAAAATGCTCGCGCACATAGGTGACTTCGGTTTTGTCGCTAAAGGCGACCAGCGATGAGTCGCGGTTCCGCAGCGCGATGCCGCAATAACGCACGATCCCCGCAATTGCCTTCGGATTGGCGGCCGGCGAGTACTTGTAAACGTCGACGGCCCAATCCTCTCCTTTTGCCTTGGCGCTACTCGCCGCGGCTGTCGAGGTGCCATCGCCGGCGCTCACCGTGCCGGCCGTCGTTGCCGCGCCTCCCTGTTGAGACGAGGCGGGCGCCGACCCTGGCGCAGTCCCCGCCGAACCCGTCGAACTGGCTGGTGATGAGGAAGCCGCCGACGCGGACGATCCTGCCGCCGGCGTTGCGGCGGCTGGTGCTGCGGAAGGCGCCGAGCCCGACGATCCTTCCGCCGGCGTCCCTCCCGAAGCAGGGCGTGCCGTAGCGGTGGGGGATGATAACCCCGGTGAAGCTGCTGACGCCGGGCTGCTCGACCCTGCTGCCGGTACCGCCGCCGTCGAGGCGAGGGGCAGAGCGCCGCTAAGCGGCGCTGCTGTCGTGGCGGAGGGGGCTTTCGGCCTTGGGAGCAGCGCGTCGCGAATTTGTCCAAGCAGAGTTTCGGTCGCCGATGGCGGGGTTGGAGGCGCCGCTTCGGGCACCTGCTTCCGCTTCAGGCTGCTGATCCCTTTCACGACAAAGAACAACACCAGCGCGATAATGAAGAACTTCACCAGCGCATTGATAAAGAGGCCGATGTTGAGCGTGGATACGCCGGCTGCCTTGGCCGCCGCCAAGGAGTTTACGGCAGCATTCCCGGGATTGTTGAGCACCACGAACAGGTTGGAAAAGTCGATACCGCCAATAATGAGGCCGATGATCGGCATGAATATATCATCGACCAGCGAAGAAACGATGGCGCCGAAGGCAGCGCCAATAATGACGCCGATCGCCAGATCGACCATGTTTCCCTTGATGGCGAAGTCGCGAAATTCCTTGAACACGCCGTCCTCCCCTCGCAGGCTGACGACCGCCGCACCGGAGATCGCTCTGCCGCCCTCATCAAGACTTTCCCAAATTTGCGTCGCTGGCAATTAGAAACGGCGGGCTGGCATGTGACTGTGGACCGCGGCGGGAAAGAACATGCTTAGTATTCGCAGCAGAAGGCGGGTGCGGCGCTCTGGGTTTCCCGGAACTGGCAGGCTCCGGCGCCGAGTCGCACCAGTCAGACGAACGGCGCTTGCCTGCGGCATCGCCGCTCTGAACAGGTTCGAGCTTTTGCTGCACACATCTCCTTATCGCGACCGCGCCGCCTCAATGATCGCCTGCGCATCTATGCCGAAATGGGCGTAGAGCTCGCCGACGCTGCCCGTCTGGCCGAAATGCTCGACGCCGAGCGGCGACACGCGGTGACCCAACACGCTGCCGAGCCAGCCGAGCGTTGCCGGATGGCCATCGATAGCGGTCACGAGGCGACAATGAGCGGGTACATCGGCAAGCAGCCGCTCGATATGGCTCTCAGCGTCGATACCGGCCCGGCGCGAGCGCTGGGCGGCATGCCAGCCGGCGTTGAGCCGGTCGGCAGAGGTCACCGCAAGCACGGCAACGCTGCGCGCATCCGAACCGATCCGCCCGGCCGCTTCGATAGCCTCGCTCGCCAGCACGCCCTGATAGGCGATCACCACGTTGCAACTGGGGGAGGGCGGCCTGAGCCAATAGGCGCCCTGGATCACGTCGGCCGCAAAGCTCGCACTGGCCTCGCGCGGCACCTGTTCGATCGGCCGCGTCGAGAGCCTGAGATAGACCGAACCGCCCGAGGCCTCGCGCGGCCAGGCTTCGCTCTCCTCGCGGCCTTTGCCGTCGCGCTGCATGTAGTCGAAGGCCCAGTCCATGATGATCGCCAGCTCGTCGGCGAAGGCCGGCTCGAACGAGGCAAGGCCATCCTGGCTCATGCCGATCAGCGGGGCGGCGATCGATTGGTGCGCGCCGCCTTCACCGGCCAGCGACACGCCCGAGGGTGTCGCGACGAGCAGGAACCGCGCGTCCTGGTAGCAGGCGTAGTTCAGCGCATCGAGGCCGCGCGAAATGAACGGATCGTAGAGCGTGCCGATGGGCAGCAGCCGCTCGCCGAACAGCGAATGGCTGAGCCCCGCCGCGCCGAGCAGCAGGAACAGGTTCATCTCGGCAATGCCGAGTTCGATGTGCTGGCCCTCGGGCGTGAACCGCCATTTCTGTGCACTCGGAATGCGCTCGGTCTGGAACACATCGGCCATTTCCCGCCGGGCGAAGAGGTGTCGCCGGTTGACCCAGGTGCCGAGATTGGTCGAAACCGTCACATCCGGCGAGGTGGTGACGATCCGCTGCGCCAGCGAACTGTCGGTCTTGGCGATGGCGTCGAGGATTTTGCCGAACGCGGTCTGCGTCGAGGTCACCCGGTCGGCAATGAATTGCGGGCCTATGCCCTTGATCCGCTCGGCTTTCAGACGGCGGTCGCCTTTGGCGTTAAAAGGCACGGCCGCCAGAAAAGCCTCAGCCGCGTCCGGATCAGCAAAACCCTCGAACGGCTCCCACTCATGGCCCTCGCGGACCTGCATTGCCTTGCGCAATTGCTCGATCTGCGCGCCGGTCATCTGGCCGGCATGGTTGTCCTTGTGGCCGGCGAGCGGCGTGCCCCAGCCCTTGACGGTATAGGCGATGAAAACGGTCGGCCGGTCGGTCTTGATGGCTTCGAACTGCTCGAGCAGCGTCGGGATACAGTGGCCGCCGAGATTGGCCATCAGCGCCGCAAGCTCGTCATCGCTCCGCCGCTTGAGCAGCGCTGACACATCGGCCTGGTCGCCGATCTCGTCGAGCAGCCGTTCTCGCCATGCCGCGCCGCCGCGGAACATCAGCGCCGAGTAGGTGGCATTCGGGCAGGCATCGATCCAGGCGCGAAGCTTTTCGCCGCCCGGCTCGGCAAACGCCGCCTTTTGCAGCGCGCCGTATTTGAGGGTAACGACATCCCAATCGAAGGCGCGAAAGATCGCCTCGATGCGGTCGTAGAGCCCTTCGCGGACCACGCCATCGAGGCTTTGGCGGTTGTAGTCGATCACCCACCAGGTGTTGCGCAGCCCCTGCTTCCAGCCCTCGAGCAGACATTCATAGACGTTGCCCTCGTCAAGTTCGGCGTCGCCCACCAGCGCCACCATGCGGCCGGCCGGCTGTCCCGATTTGCGCCATGGCTTCGCCTGCACATAATCCTGCACCAGCGAGGCAAACGCCGTGAACGCAACCCCGAGCCCCACCGAGCCGGTCGAGATATCGACATCGTCGGTGTCCTTGGTGCGCGATGGATAAGATTGCGCGCCGCCGTAAGCGCGAAAAGCCTTGAGCTTGTCGAGGCTCTGCTTGCCGAAGAGATACTGTATGGCGTGAAACACCGGCGCGGCATGCGGCTTCACTGCCACCCGGTCCTCCGGCTTCAGCACGCCAAAATACAGCGCCGACATGATCGCCGTCATCGAGGCGGAAGAAGCCTGATGCCCGCCCACTTTCACGCCGCTGTCGTTGGGGCGGATGTGGTTGGCGTAGTGGATCATCCAGTTGGAAAGCCACAAAGTCTTCCGCGTCAGCGCCTCGATCATCGCGATGCGTTTGTCAGACGCTGCCGCCGGTCGGGTTTGGCTCGCCAGTTCGCTCATTTCGCCTCCGCCTCAATCTTATCGCCGATATTGCCTTGCGTACGAGCGCATTTCTTGCCTAATTCCGGCGAGAGAAACGACATCCGCGCAGGTTTCGGAAAGATAGTGGCAAAAGAACCGGCGAAATCCGCTGATATCGCGCTAAGCGACGTTGATCGGCGTATCCTCAAGATATTGCAGGAGGATGGCCGCGTCACGGTGCAGGCGATTGCCGACAGGGTAGGGCTCTCCGCCTCGCCGTGCCTCCGCCGCATCCGGCAGATGGAAAAGTCGGGCGTCATCAGCGGCTATAGCGCGACCGTCGACCAGAAGCGGGTGGGCCTGCCGGTCTCGGTGTTCGTCTCGATAAAACTCGAACGCCAGCGGGCTGCCGAACTCGACCACTTCGCCGCCGCCATCCTCGCCTGGCCCGAAGTGATGGAGTGCTATTTAATGACCGGCCAGCACGACTTTCTGCTCCGGGTGGTGTGCGCCGATCTCAGCGCCTATGAAACCTTCCTGCGCGATCGGCTGACGCAACTCGAGGGCGTCGGTTCGATCGAATCGAGTTTCGCCCTCGGGCAGGTGAAATACTCGCGCGTGCTGCCGCTTTGAACGAACCGCCAACCTCAAAATCCGAAAGTCCAAAATTGACCGATACGACCATCGCCTCCGTTCACGGCCGCCGCGTGTGGGATTCGCGCGGGCGTCCGACCGTCGAGGCTGAGGTCACGCTAGCGGGCGGCGCAATCGGCCGCGCCATCGCGCCCGCCGGCGCGTCGACCGGCAGTGGCGAGGCCGTGGACTTGCGCGACGGCGGCGCGGCGTTCGGCGGCTTCGACGTTCGGCGTGCTGTCGCCGCAGTGAACGGCGAAATCGCCGTTGCGCTGACGGGCATGGATGCCGGTGACCAGGCCGGGGTCGATTACGCGATGATCGCGCTCGACGGTACGTCCAACCGTAGCCGGCTCGGCGGTAATGCCCTAGTTGCGACCTCCATGGCCGTCCTTCATGCCCGCGCCGCAGCGGAGGGCATCTCGCTTTGGCAGTATCTGGCGGCTGGCTCAAAAGTCCGGATGCCGCTCCCCGAAATCCAGATCTTTGGCGGCGGCGCTCACGCCGCTCGGCGCGTTGACGTGCAGGATTTCATGATCGTCTGCCCGTCCGCCACCTCGTTCGCCGAAGCCCTCGACTGGACGGCGGAAGTCTATCGTGCCGCGGGCACCCTGATGAAAGCGGCGGGAAAGCTGCAGGGCGTTGCCGACGAGGGCGGCTATTGGCCGGCCTTTTCCTCGAATGAGGAAGCGCTCGACAGCCTGCTGCGCGCCATTGAGGACGCCGGCCTCAAACCCGGTCGGGAAGCCGCGATTTCGCTCGATATCGCCGCCTCCGATTTTGGGCGGGACGGCGTCTATACGCTGGCGCTCGACAACCGAAAACTCGATTCTGCCGGCATGATCGACATGCTCGGCAAGTGGCTCGATGCCTATCCGATCGTCTCCATCGAAGACCCGCTGGGCGAGGATGATCCGGCGGGCTTCGCTGAATTCACCCGGCTCCATGGCGCCCGCTGCCAGGTGATCGGCGACGATTTTCTGGTGACGAACGCCGATCGCGTCGTCCAGGCCGCCGCTGACGGTGCGGTCACCGCGACTCTCATCAAGCCGAACCAGGCCGGCACGGTCACTGAAACCCGCGCCGCGCTCGATGCCAGCAAGGCGGCCGGCCTCGGCACCATCGTTTCGGCGCGCTCCGGCGAGACCGAAGATGTGACGATCGCCCACTTGGCAGTCGGCTGGGACGCCGGACAGCTCAAGGTCGGCTCATTCGCGCGCTCGGAACGGATGGCGAAGTGGAACGAGTGCCTCCGCATCGAGGAAGCGCTGGGTAAGGATGCGGTGTTCGCCGGCTGGTCAGCGCTCGGCATGGCGGCACCGCCGAGGTGAGGGCGGGCTCAGTCTATGGCTCACCGCTCACCCGTCTCGGCCTTCGGCCGATCCACCTTCTCCCACAAGGGGAGAAGGAGATTTGTTGCAAGTCGTGCCCCGCCTCTTCCTTCTCCCCTTGTGGGAGAAGGTGCCCGAAGGGCGGATGAGGGGGAGCCGCAAACTCAGCGCCCGTTCAGCCCTCGGGCACCCACACCAGCATTGAACCCTGGCCGCGATTGGCCCAGAGATAGTAGGGCACGGCGGTCAGCGTCGCCTCGCCTTCGCCGGGCGGCTCCGAGCGGTAGAGGGTGTCTTTCCAGTCGGCCGAATTGATCGCCTTGGCAGGCGCCGTGATCGTCACCACGCCGTCGAACAGGTCCGCGCGGGTGGTTGATTTCAGCTCCGCGTTGCGCGGCAGTTTCAGCCGCTGCACCGGGCCGCCATTGTCGACTTCCTCGATGCAATAGACCAGCGGCCCGCGCCGCAGCGCCACGCGGCCCACATCCATCTGCACATTGGGGTTGGCATAGCTGCGCTCGGCCTGCATTGGCAGGTCGATGACGATCAGGTCGCCCTTCTGCCATTGCCGCTCGATGGCGACGTATCCGTGGTCGAGTTTGCCGGTAACAGCTTCGCCGTTGACCTTGACGCTCCACGATTTGGCCCAGCCCGGAATGCGCACCTTGATCGGAAAGCGCGCCGGGGTCTCCGGATCGACGGCAATCTTGATGTCGCCCGACCAGGGATAGTTCGAGGTTTCGTGCAGCGCCACCTTGCCGGTTTTGAGCTGCACGGTGGTCGAGATGCCGCCATAGAGGTTGAAGGCGATGGCATCGTCGGAATGCGACACGAAATAGCCGCCGACCGAAGCAACGAGGCGCGACACGTTCATCGTGCAGCAGGGGCAGGTGTGCCAGTCCCAGCGTTCCGCCGTGTAGCGCTTGCCCGAATGCCCGCCGGCTTCGGCGGTGCCATCGGCAAAGCCGATCGATTCCAGCGGGTTGGCATAGAAATACTGCGTGCCGTCGCGGCTCAAGCCGGAAAGGGCGCCATTGTAGAGGCCGAGCTCCAAAATGTCGGCATACTTGCCGTCCATATCGAGGTGCAGCATGCGCTGCGCCCAGAAGATGAGCGCCACGGTGGCGCACGTTTCGGCATAGGCCGTCTCGTTCGGCAGGTCGAAATCGTGCGTGAACCCTTCATTGTGCGCCGAGGGCCCGAGGCCGGCCGTGATGTACATTTTTGTGTCCATCACGTCGTCCCAGAGCACTTCGCAGGCGTGCTTGAGGCCGGCATCGTTAAGCTCGGCGGCGAGGTCCGCCATGGCGGTGTACATGTACATGGCGCGCACCGCGTGCCCCACCACCTTGTCCTGCTCCCGCACGGGCTCGTGCGCCTGCCCGTATTCGTAGGTCTTGTGGAAATAGGTCGCCGGATCTTCGCCGCGGGCGCGCGCCTCGACGTCGAAATAGTGCGGTGGCTGGTGCCCACGCTCGTTGATGAAATAGGTCGCGAGATCGAGATGCTTCTTCTCGCCGGTCAGGCGATAAAGCTTGATCAGCGCGATCTCGATTTCCTGGTGACCCGGATAGCCGTGCTTCTGGTTCGGCCCCGGCCCGAACGTCTCGCGGATATGGGCGATATAGCGCTCCATGATGTCGAGCCAGCGCCGCCGACCGGTCGCCTGAAAATAGGCGATGGCGCCTTCGAGCATGTGGCCGGCGTTATAGAGCTCGTGGTTATCGCGCAGGTTCGTCCAGCGCTTGTCCGGTTCACGCCCGAGATACCAGAGGTTGAGATAGCCATCCGGCGCCTGCGCCTTCTCGAACTTGTCGACGATCGCCTCGATCATCGCCTCGATCTTGTCGTCGCGCCGGTGCGAGAGGGCATAGCTCGCCGCCTCGATCCATTTGCCGATGTCGGAATCCCAGAACACCTGCACGGTAAAGCCATGCGAGTTGCGCGGGAAGCGCAGCGGCGGTGGCGGCTGCTTTAGGTCGAGCGATTCGAGGATGCGGTATTCCCCGAGCTTTTCGTGCTGGCTCGGAATCGTCCGCGCCAGGACGGTATCGAGCCGCTCCTTCCAGAACGGTCCCTCGAGCCGCACATCGGCGAACCCCACAGGCAGAAACTTGGCCATACGACGTCTCCAAAATATTGACCGGAGCGTTGTGCCGCCCCGGCGGTACTACGAATTAAGCTGCGCCACCCGACGATTGACGAACGACGAGCGTGCAAGGCAGGCGGCGGACGCCGGTCATGCGCTCCCCGCCGATCATGGCGATCAGCCGCTCGCCCGCCTCGCGGCCGAGGGCCTTCAGGTTCATGTCGATGCTGGTGAGCGGCGGTTGCGCCCCGGTGACCATTACGTCCCAGTTGTCGAAGCCGACGATCGCCACCTGTTCAGGCACCTTGATGCCGCGGTCGCGCAGCGCATCGAGCGCGCCGCGCGCAATCATGTCGTTGCCGCAAAACAGTGCGTCGGGCGGCGCTGCCGCGCCGTCGAACAGCTCCGCCACCGCCTCGCGCCCTGACGCTTCCGACCATCTGCCGTTGCGGAAGAAGCCGGGGATTTCGGCAAGCCCCGCCGCCCCCAGCGCCGCCGAATAGCCGCGATGGCGCAATGCGACGGCCTCGAAGTGCGCCGGGCCAGTGAGGTGCGCGATACGCTTCCGTCCGAGCTTTATCAGGTGTTCGACCGCCAGCCGCGCCCCACCTTCGTCGTCGGGGACCAGCGAAAGGGAGTCCGCGTCTTCCGCCTGCGCGAACACATAGATGACGGGGATGCCTCGCACATAGGCCTCGATGCTGCCACGCTTGTCCGATCGCCGGGCGGTAACCACTAGCCCGTCGATGCGCTTGCCCAGCAACTGATCGAGGTGCCGCCGCTCACGCTCGGGATCATCGGTCGCGTTACACATGAACACCGCGATGCGCTGGTCGGCCAGCCGATCTTCCAGCGCCTCCACGATCGGGAAGGAAAACCGCCCAAAACTGTCATTGGTCAGGATGCCGACGGTCATCGATTTCGAGCGGTGGAGGCTTTGCGCCAGATGGTTCGGCCGGTAGCCGAGTTCGCGGGCGACGCGCAGCACCTTTTGCCGCGTCTCGGCGCTGAGCCGCCCATTGTCGTTGAGCGCTTTCGACGCGGTGCCGATCGATACCTCGGCCAGCCGGGCAACGTCCCGAATGGTCGGCGTCGCCTCGCGCTGCCGCGCGGCGGATTCAACCGGGATGCTGTCATCGCTCGCTGCCATCGGGACTTACTTCACCGCGCCGCTCAGCAGGCCCGAGACGTAGTACTTTTGCAGGAACACGTAGATCGCCACGCACGGGATAACCGAGATGATGATGCCGGCCTGCAGCGCGCCCCAGTCGACGGCGCCGAAATGCCCGGTGCGCACGCCCACCAGCATGATCGGCACGGTGAACTGCGTTTCCTTGCTCATCAGGATAAGGGCCGCGAGCAGTTCGTTCCACGAGGCGATGAAGGCAAAGAGCGCAATCGTCACGATGCCCGGCAACACCAGCGGCAGGGCGACGCGCGAGAAAATCTGGAAGGAGCCGGCGCCGTCGATCACCGCCGCCTCTTCGAGTTCGCGCGGCACGCCCTCGAAACTGTTGCGCATCAGATAGACGCTGAACGGCACCTGCAGCATGGCGTGGATAAGGGCCAGCCCGAGGGCATTATTGGCGAGGCCGATCTTGGCGAAGTTGAGATAGAGCGGGATCAGCAGTGCCTGATAGGGGATCATCAGCGGCAGCAGCAGGATGAGGAAGAGCACTTCCTTGCCGCGGAAATTGAAGCGCGCGAGGCCGTAGCCCGCCGGTACCGCGATGACGATGACGATGGCGATCGCGAAGGCCGCAACCAGCAGGCTGTTGGAGACGTAGGTCCAAAGGCCCGCCTGGTAGCTGAAGATCTTGCCATAGTTCTCGAGGCTGAGCGCCTGCGGCAGATAATTCGGCGGCGAAGAAGAAGCATCCGCGGTTGTCTTGATCGAGTCGAGGAATGATAGGATCAGCGGGCAGAGCATCAGCGCGGCGATGAACACCGCGATCGCGCTCATGAGGTAGCCCACCGAGCGGCCGCTCGAAACCATCTGCCCTTCGGTGGCGCGGGCGCGGCGTTGGCCGATAGCGGCGTCGCTCATGCGGCCCTCCGTGCGGTGAGGGCGATCTGGATGGCGGCGCCTGCCATGATGATCGCCGTGAGGATCACCGCCAGCGCCGAGCCATAGCCGAGCTGGAACTTGATGAACGAGCTCTGATAGACCCAATAGACCGACGTAAAGGTAAGCCCGTTCGGCCCGCCCGCCGTCATGATGTAGAGCTGCTCGAAAGCCAGCATCGAACCGATGGCGGAAATCAGCGTGACCAAAAGGATCGTCCGCGCGGTCAGCGGGAAATAGATATGCCGAACGCGCTGCCAGTAGCCAGCGCCGTCGATCAGCGAGGCCTCCGTCACATCGCGGCTGATGCCCTGGATGGCGGCCATGAACAGGATCATGCCGAAGCCGACAACCTTCCAGACGACGGAGATGATCACCGCCCAGAGCGCCGAATTGGCATTGTTGAACCAGGCGATCATGTTGCCGGCGAGGTGCAGATCGACCAGCGCCCGGTCGAACAGGCCGACCTGCTGGTCGAAGAGCCAGAACCAGAGGAGGCTTGACGTGCCGAGGCCGATGACCACCGGCAGGAAGATGATGCCGCGGGCCACCTGAAGCACCGGCCGGTTCGGCGCCGTCAGCAGCGCCAGGGCGTAGCCGGTAATCATCAGGATGGGCGTGATATAGACCGTGTATTTGACGGTGAAGCCGAGCGCCTTCCAGAAATTGCTGTCGTTCCAGATGCGCATATAGTTCGCGGCGCCCACCCACTTGCCGCCGCCAAGCAGGGACTCGCTGGTGAACGAGGTGTAAATGAGCTGCCCGAACGGGATCAGCACCATCAGGAGAACGAAGATCAGGGCCGGCGCCAGATAGAGCAAGCCAACGAGATTCTTGTTGCGTATGGCCATGAGATGCCGTTCCGAACGGGGCAACGCGCCGTGCGCCTGCCCAAAACCGCCACGTCATTCCCGCGAAAGGCGAGAATCCATCTTGCCTCCCTCGGGCCGCAGCATCTTTGACGAAGATGGGTTCCCGCGTTCGCGGGAATGACGGCGAGGTGAGGAGCCGGCCGCGTTCGCCCGCGACCGGCAAAGTCAAAGTTTACTGTGAGGCGATCTGCTCCATGGCGTCACGGGCGGTCTTCACCGCACCATCGACATCGCCATTGAAGATCGCGGTCTGCAGCATCTGGATCCACGGGCTGCCGTCCGAGTTCACCATGTCGTTATAGTGCAGCACGCCCGGCACGTAACCGATGCCGACCGCCTTGGCGGTGGTCACCACGCGCGGATCGGTAAAATACTTGTTGTCGGCAAGCACCGGACGCGACGGGATGATGTTGTTCTTGGCGAGGCCCTCGAGCTGGGCTTCGTCGGTCAGCTCCCAATGGATGAACTGCTTGGCGATGTCGGGATGCGCCGACTTCGCCGGGATGGCGATCACGTCGCCGCCCACGAAGGCCGAGTGCTGGCCTTCCTTGAGGCCGGGCAGGAAGCCGATGCCGAAGTTCATGTCGGGCTTGTCATGCTTGAGCGCCGAGATGGCAAAACCACCGGTACCCTGAATGCCGATCTTGCCGGTTTCGAAGGTGGCGAGGAAATTGGCCCCGTTATCGGCCTGGGCGCTGGCGGGAATGAGCTTTTCGTCCCACATCGCCTTCATCACGGTGAGCACGCCGGCGACGCCGTCACCGGTCAGCGCCTTGTCGCCCGCCTTCTGTGGCAGCATGACGGAACCCGTGGCCACCATCAGCGGCGAGGTCACGAAGATATTGCAGCCCGGGCACGCGCCCGAAAAATAGTAGCCGTAGGTGTCGTTGCCGAGCGCCGTGATCTTCTTGGCGTCGGCATGGATTTCATCCATCGTCGTTGGCGCCTTGTCCGGATCGAGCCCGGCGGCCTTGAACAGATCCTTGTTCCAGATCAGCACGGACACGTCAGGCGTGAAGCCGGCGCCGTAGATTTTGCCGTCCCAGGTCGCGATGTCCTTATAGGCCTGCGCCACGCTGGCGTAGTTCGGATCGGTCTTGAGATCGTTGGTCAGGTCGAGCAGCACGCCCGAATTCATGAAGTCGGCCATGTAAACGAGGTCGAACGACACCATGTCGGGCACATCACCCGACTGTGCGCCGGTCGCAAGCTTGGTCACCATCTGGTTGTCCGGAATGACGGTGACGTTGACCTTGTCGGGGTGGCTTGAGTTCCATAGGTCGATCATGTGTTGAGCGGCGGCGGCGCCCGAAGCACGAACCCACATATTGATGTCGGTCGCCATGGCTGCGCCCGGAATGGCTACCGAGGCCATAAGGGCGAGCGCCATCGTGCTGGAAAGCAGTCTGAGTTTCATTGATTTCCTCCCTGTCGCGTGAAGCGCGCGCTCCGGCATTTTGCCGTTTAGGGCGCACGGAAAACCTTTTCCCATTCTCGCCAGACGGGCGCTCAAGGCACCGGGCAGCAATGTGAGAAAAGCTTTTCCCAAGCATAAAGGCATAGTCCTCGAATGCTGGCAAGAGGGTGTTCGCACCGGGCTGTGAGCCGTGGTCACGCTGCGTCCGGTCCGATCTTTCGCAACTTTTCACGCGCCGATGACGTTCCTCTCTGCACAAACGCGGCTCCGGCCGTACGAAATTGAGGAGCGCCCGATGCGCAAATCCGTGGAACTCGACTACCTGCTCGAAAATGCCGTTGCCGAAGCGCTGGACGTGGCCAAACCCCATCCAGAATTCCCCAGGAAAATTAAGACGGCACGTCGCAAATCGAGCCATCAGGCTCGCAATCCGGCACTTGCGCGCACCCGCCACGAACGGGCTGATGTGGCAGCCTGACGGCTGGGCATCCGAATAACGTTGACCTCACTGGGCCGCGCGAACCGCGGCCCTTTTTTGTGCGCAATCTCATGCGGACTTGCGGCACGTATTCTCCCGAACTAAGACGGAACGTCCTGGCGGGTTGGCGGGCAGGAGACGGCGATGACCTTATTGGTGACGGGCGGCGCCGGCTTCATCGGGTCGAACTTCATTCTCGATTGGCTGGGCGCGGGCGGCGAAGCCGTCGTCAATCTCGACAAGCTCACCTATGCCGGCAACCTGCAAAACCTCGCCGGGCTGGCCGGTGATCCAGGCTACAGTTTCGTACAGGGCGGTATCGAGGATGAGGCGCTGGTCGGCGATCTGCTGAGTCGCCATCAGATAAGGGCCGTGGTCAATTTCGCTGCCGAAAGCCATGTCGACCGCTCGATTTCCGGCCCAGCCGCCTTCATCGACACCAACGTCGTCGGCACTTTTCGACTCCTCGAAGCGGCGCGCCGCTATTGGCAGCATCTGCCGGCGGATCGGCAGGCCGAATTTCGCCTGCTGCATGTTTCAACCGACGAGGTCTATGGCTCGCTCACGTCCGGCGAGCCGCCTTTCGCCGAGACCAACGCATATCGGCCGAATAGCCCTTATGCCGCCAGCAAGGCGGCCTCGGATCACCTCGTCCGGTCTTACGGCGAGACGTACAGGCTGCCTGTACTCATCACCAACTGCTCCAATAACTACGGGCCGTTTCACTTCCCCGAAAAGCTGATCCCGCTGGTGATTCACAACGCCCTGTCGGGCAGGCTGCTGCCGGTCTATGGCGACGGCAAACAGGTCCGCGATTGGCTCTACGTGAAGGATCACTGCGCCGCGCTGCGGCTGGTGCTTGAGCGTGGGGGGGCGGGCGAAACGTACAATATCGGCGGCGCCAGTGAGCGCACCAACATCGAGGTGGTCGAGGCGATCTGCACGCTGCTCGACGAACTCCGCCCGCGTGCCGACGGCAAATCCTACGCGGCCCAGATCACCTTCGTCACCGACCGGCCCGGGCACGACCGCCGCTATGCCATCGATGCCACCAAACTCCGGGAGGAACTGGGCTGGCGGCCAGCCGAAAGCTTCGAGACCGGGCTCGAAAAGACCATCCGCTGGAACCTCGAAAATGCCGATTGGGTCGATGCGGCGACCAGCGGCGAATACCGCAACTGGGTTCAGAAGCACTACGCATGAAAATCCTGCTTTTCGGCAAAAACGGCCAGGTCGGCGAGGCGCTGCAAACGGCCCTCCGCCCGCTCGGCGAGGTTATTGCGCTCGGCCGCGCCGAGGCCGACCTTGAGCAGCCGGGCGAACTGCCGCGCATCGTCGCGACGCACGCCCCCGACGTCATCGTCAACGCCGCCGCCTACACCGCCGTCGACAAGGCCGAGACTGACGCCCAGCGAGCGCGGCTCGTCAACGCCGAGGCCGTGGCGGCGCTTGCCGCGGCGGCGCGCCGCACCAACGCCTGGCTGGTCCACTATTCCACGGATTATGTTTTTGACGGCCGCAGGCCCAGACCCTATCGAGAGGTCGATGTTCCTCAGCCGCTCAGCGTTTATGGGTCGACCAAACTGCGGGGCGATCAGGCGATCGCCGGGTCAGGCTGCCGCCATCTGCTGTTCCGGGTGAGCTGGGTTTATTCCAGGGGGCACAGCAATTTCGGCGCAACGATGTTGCGACTCGCCCGCGATCGTACGGCGCTGAATGTGGTAGCCGACCAGATCGGCGCCCCGACCAGCGCGGCGCTGATCGCCGACGTGACGGCGAAAGCAATCGCCCGAGTTGCACAGCCTGATACCGACGCACTGTCGGGGACTTATCACCTCGCCGCTTCAGGCACCGTAAGCCGCGCCGATTATGCAAAATTCCTCATTAGCGAAGCCCGGGCAGCCGGCGCGCCGATAGCGCTGGACGCAAGCGGCATAGCGGCTGTCGCCACCGCCGATTATCCGACGCCGGCGGCCCGCCCGCTCAATTCGCGGCTCGATACGCGCAAACTCGCCACCGCGTTCGGCATCGATCTGCCGCCGTGGCAGGACGACGTACGGCAGTGGGTCATCGATACGGTCAGGGAGAGCGGCGTTTGAACCGCAAGGGAATGATACTCGCCGGCGGCTCCGGCAGCCGGCTTTGGCCGGCGACGTTTTCCGTCTCCAAGCAGTTGCTGCCGGTTTACGACAAGCCGATGATCTACTACCCGCTGACGACGCTCATGCTCGCCGGCATCCGCGAAATTCTCATCATCTCGACGCCGGAGGATACACCCCGCTTCCGCCAGCTCCTCGGCGATGGCCGGCAATGGGGACTCGATCTCAGCTATGCCGTCCAACCGAGTCCTGACGGCCTGGCGCAGGCTCTGTTGATCGGCGAGCGCTTCATCGATGGCGGCAACAGCGCGCTGGTGCTCGGCGACAACATCTTCTTCGGCCACCAGTTGAGCGATGTGCTGCAACATGCCGCGGCGAGCGACGCCGGCGCCACGGTGTTCGGCTATCACGTGCACGACCCCGAGCGTTATGGCGTCGTGGCGTTCGACCCCGAGGGCAGGGCGCTGTCGCTTGAGGAAAAACCGCAATCGCCGAAGTCGAACTACGCCGTTACCGGCCTCTATTTCTACGACGCCGAGGCGGTGGACTTCGCCAGGTCGCTAAAGCCCTCGGCGCGCGGCGAGCTCGAAATCACCGACCTCAACCGCCTCTACCTGACGCGCGGCCGTCTCAAGGTCGAACTGCTCGGGCGCGGTTACGCATGGCTCGATACCGGGACGCACGATTCGCTGCTCGAAGCCGGCCAGTTCATCGCCACCATCGAAAAGCGGCAGGGCCAGAAGGTCGCCTGTCCCGAAGAGATCGCCTGGCGCAACAACTGGATTACCACCGAGGCGTTGGGGGCGCTCGCGACGCCGCTCGCCAAGAGCGGCTACGGCCAATATCTGCTTCGCCTGCCGCTTGAGGGAAAGCTGGTATGACCGCGCGGCGATTAGCTATTCCGGACGTCGTGCTGTTCGAACCGCGGGCCTTTGCCGACGATCGGGGCGTGTTCTTCGAGAGTTTCAGCCAGCCGGCCTTCGAAGCCGCGACCGGGCTGCAGCGCGGCTTCCCGCAGGACAATCATTCGGTTTCGGCCAAGGGCGTGCTGCGCGGCCTTCATTATCAGTTGCCCCCGCACGCGCAGGGCAAGCTGGTGCGTGTCGTTCGCGGCGCGGCCTTCGACGTAGCGGTTGATCTGCGCCGGGGATCGCCGACCTTCGGCAAATGGGTGGGCGAAACGCTGACGGCGGGAAACCGCCGCCAGCTCTGGGTTCCGGAAGGCTTCGCGCACGGCTTCCTGGCGCTCGAGGATGGCACCGAGTTTCTCTACAAGACCACCAGCCTCTACGACAAAGCCAGCGAGCGATCGGTGCGCTGGGACGATCCCGACATCGGCATAGCGTGGCCGCTCGATGCCGCCCCGATTTTGAGCAGCAAGGACGCAGAGGCGCCGTTGTTGCCCGCCGCCGATCTCTTTGCCTGAGCGGCGCCCGGACGCCACACCCAAATCACGGTGAGAGCCGGCTCTTGATGGCACCGAGTTCGGCCCGTGTCTCTTTGAGCGCCGCCCAGAGTACGGCGACGAGCTGATCCGGCCGGGTCCACTGCCTGCTTTCCGGATCGGCTTTTTCCTCGAGGCCCCAGGCGCCGAAGTCGACGCCGGCAGCATCCATTGCTTCCTTCAGATCCTGCGCGACAAAGCCGGCGTGGGCACGCTCGCCGGGGCGAGGGACGATCACCGGTTTCGCGACCTGCTCGCCGTCCTGTTCAATCGTCTCGCTGGTCGAAGAAGCGAGTTCATTGCCACCGACATTCCACTTGAAGAGCACCGGATCGAGGGCGTCGATCATCGCGCCGGCAAAGTGAAGATCGCCGACAACTCGCTTGTCTCGCGCGTCCGATGTCTGGATCGTCCCGGTTGCGGCCCAGACCGCCGACCACCTGATGCCCGATGCACCGAGCGAATAGGCATTGTCCGCGCCAGGCTGCGTCACGCCGGCCGCCGTGATCCGCAAGCGCTCCGTTCGAGTGACGCTGCCCGCGGGCGCCGTATTGAAGGTGAAGTAGGTGGCGAGCGAGCTTGCCGAGTAGTCACCCTCGGCTCGTCCCTCGATGCCGCCGCCCTGCCGGTTCGTGGTGCCGTCCGTCGTGCCGAACAGCGCGTAACCGAGCCGGTCTCCGGTGGCGGGCAACGCGCCGGCGGCATTGTTGTGGTGCATCAGGATGCCGCCGCCAAGCGCCGCGTTCGTCACCCCGTTTGTCCTGACTTTTATGCCGGCCGTGATCGCGCTCGTCCCTTCGACATGGATGCGATTGTTGGGCGTGGCGGAGCCGAAGCCGGTGAAGCCTGTCGCGGGGTCGACGACCACCGCGTCGGTCCATGTCGTGCCGTCCGAACTGACCTTGACGTGCAGATTGTCGTCACCCGCGAGGCCGATTTCGGCCCGCCCGGAAAATCCATCCTCGAGCAAAAGCGATGCGGTGTTGGTGCCGGCGGCTTTGCTGATGGTGAGGCGCATATCACCGGTACCCGGCGTGACATCGTCGTTGGCGAACAGCGCCGCGTCGGATTTGACCGACAGGCGGTTGGTCGCATCGGCGGTCGCCAGCACCCCAATCATCGACGCCGGATTGATGTTTTGGCCGCCGGCGAGAACCCACGCGCTGCCGGTCCAGGCGAGCAGGAGCGCCTCATCTTCGATCCATACGCACCAGCCCTTCTGTGGCGCGTAGAACAGCCAGACGCCATCCTGATAGGCCGCAATATTTCCCGCGTTGCCGGCCCACGCCCCTGTCGGGCTCGCCGCGACGAGATAACGGTCGCCGGCGGCGGGCGAGCCCGGTGGTGTCGCAAGGTCGCGGTCGATGACCGCGAGTTGCACGAGCGAATCAAGGTCGCGCAGCGCCGCGTTATGCGTCAGAAATTTCTGCGCCTGCGACGGCATGATATAGGGCAGGCTGAGGTTGTTGGTTTCGTCCATCGAAATATCCCCAAATCGCCGAAGCGACATAAATTGGCCGTCCCGGAATTCCGGGTTGTAGCCACTATAGGATTGTTGTCCTATGCGGGGATAACTTTCGGCAAAACCTAGGTGCTGCGGCGTTTCGCGAGATAAATGTGGTCGCAGGCGAGTACCACTTCGCCACGCTGGTTGATGACGCGAACCTGTTCGGTGATACGGCCGTGATCGGGCCGCTTCGGATCGGGATCGAGCGCTGCGATGGTCAATTCGGTATGGATGGTGTCGCCGATGAACACCGGCTTCGGAAACCGCAGCCGTTCGTAGCCATAGGTGAAGGCAAGGGGATTGATCTCCCCGGCGGTGAGGCCGATGCCGATGGCGAACGTCATCGTGCCGTGCGCGATACGCTGGCCGAACGGGCTCGCTTTCATCGCCTCCGCATCCATATGATGGGGGAAAAAGTCGCCCGTATGCCCGGCGTGGATGACGAAGTCTGCCTCGGTGATGGTGCGGCCATAGGTCGAGCGGGTTTCCCCGGCCACGTAGTCTTCGAAATGCCGCGGCCGCTCCATCAGAAACTCTCCTCGAACAGGCGGTTTAGGCTGCGAACGACAGTGGCGGGCGCTTCCCGCGCCAGCAATCCGGCGTTCAGCCGTTCGGATGCCGCCTGCTGGAACGCCATGTAGCCGTCATGGCGAGGCCGGACATAGGAGGCCTCGAGCGTCGCTCGCGTGCCGCGATAGAAGCCGTCCGTCGCGGCGTTGACGGCATCGTCGTCCCACGCCGCCGCGTGTCCGGGCTGCCCGCCGGCGGTTGCGTAGAGGCCGCGCTGCACAACGCCGCTGGCGACCCAATAGGCGTAGTCGATCGCCGCGTCGCGATTGGCCGAGAATGCCGATACGGCAATGCCGGTCCCGCCAAGGGCAGAACCCGACGAACCGGCTGCGCCGGCTGATGGAATGTCGGCGAACGTCAGCCGATGGGCTCTGAAGCCGGCGACGGCGTAGTTCACGTAGCCGTAGCCGTACGGCATCACGGCAAGCCGGCCGGCGTCGTCGCCTGCCAGCAGCTCGGAAGCGGCAATCGGATCGCGCGAAAAGTCTTGTGGGTCGATCAGCGCCGTCAACTCGGCCAGCATTCCCAGTATATGCGCCCCCGTGGCATCGTCGAGGAATTGCCGGTCGCGATGGCTGCTGCATGGTGCGCCGAGATTGGCTGCAAGGGTGAAGACCAGCATCAGCGAATGCGGCGGCCGCATCGGCACGACGACCCGGCCTTCGCCGGCGAGGGCAAGCACGTCGCGCCAGCGCCTCGGCGGCTGGCGCAGAAGGTCGGCGCGATAGGCCACCACCTGTGCCGCGGCATCGATTGGGAACGCCCACTGCCGGCCTTCCCAATTGTAGCTTGGACAGGATTGCCCGACGCTCCCCGCCTCGATTGCCGCCCGCTCGGTTTCGCGCCTGGGAACATCGAGCGGCGCGAGACATTTTTCCGCGGTGATCTGCCCGACATGCGGATGATCGATGACGATCAGGTCGTACTGCCGCGCCAGTTCTTCGACGGGGAAACTCTCGAAATCCTGCAGGCTCCGCTTGTCCCAGTCGATCTGGACGCCGGTGCGCTCCCGCCAGACCTGGCTCGTTGCCACCATCGGGTCGTAGCCGCGCGGATGGCTCCACGTCATGCCCTTCAGCGTTGTCATGGCGCCGCTTGTACCGGCGTAGCCGGCGCAGCCGCCGAGGCGAATGCCGCTTCCGCCAGCGCCATGGTGTGCCACGCGTCCTCGACAGAGCTGATGAGACGATCGTCCTCGCCGGCGGCGAAGCGCTGGAGGTTGCTCATCGTGCCGATGAAGGCATGCGGGAACCAGCCGCCGGAGAGTGGCACCTGCGTCCAGTCTTCGCCGCGCCGGGTGATCCAGAGTTCGTCCGGCTCGCCCTCCGGATAGTTGAGCAGGAGGCCAAGCTTGACCATCGCGGTGCCTTCCGTGCCCTCGAAGCGAAAGCTCGCATCCTGGAATTTGCGGCCGAAATCATGGTTGTGGTTGATCGACATCGTCACCCGCTGGTCCGGTGCGAAATCGAGCAGCGCCGAGGTGCGGGTCTGCGCCAGTTCGGTGGAGGGATGCCCGAGCGTCCGCGCATGGACCCCCGCCGGGTTGCCGAGGAAAGCGCGGATCAGGTCGAGGTAGTGGATCGAATGCACAGCGATCTCGACCCGCGGCATGCCCTTGAGGAACGGGAAGAGGTGCCACGGCGTCACGAGGTTGAGGTGCACCTCGACATCGACCAGCCGCCCGAGCCAGCCGCGTTCGATGGCGTGGGCGACCGCCAGCATCATCGGCGAGAAACGGAGCTGGAAATTGACCGCCGCCTTGAGCTTCTTCCGCCGCGCCATCGCGAGGATGCGCGTCGCCTCATCGAGGTCGCGCCCCATCGGCTTTTGCAGCAGCACGGTGGCACCATCGGGCAGCAGCGGCAGCACGTCGAGATGGACGCCGGGCGGCAGC
>Ga0134128_10001992_pt1 | contig 25652 bp, 20 predicted proteins | sample KB31754_FD_96462 | JGI IMG/M metagenome (GOLD analysis project Ga0134128, IMG submission 96462) | Terrestrial soil microbial communities with excess Nitrogen fertilizer from Kellogg Biological Station, Michigan, USA - KB3-175-4 | ecosystem: Environmental > Terrestrial > Soil > Unclassified ...
CGTACAACGGCGGACGTGCGGCAAACCCGGCCGGATCACCGATCGACCCGAACGACATCGCGGTGATTCATCTCAGCAGGCCGGCTGACCCGTGGATGACGGGATATTATCTGTATGGCGGAGATCCGCTCGGTCAACCGACGGTGTTCGCGGGATTTGGATTGACCGGAAACGGTGTCACAGGAGGGACCGTCAACACTCTCTTCGACGATCTGCTTGGTACGGGCGAGCCTGTCCGGCGGATTGCCGCCAATGAATGGGATGTGACGCTTGCGGGCGATGCGAGTACGATCAATTCGGGATTCGTCACGCCGATTCTGCTCTCGGACTTCGATGACGGCACACTCGGTCACAACACGCTGTGCAATTTTTTCGGTGGTCCGGGAAATCCGCTCGGCCTTCCGCCGGAACAGGTTGCCAATGTTTGCGATCCGGGCTACGGAATCTTCGAAGGGATGATCGGTTCTGGAGATTCGGGTGGTCCGGGCTTCATCTGGGATGCAGCGATGGGCCGCTTTGAAGTCGCAGGGGTTGCCTCGTTCGGCAGCGCGCGCTGCTGGAATCCCGACGACGGCAGCGCGACGGCCCCGGCGCAGGATGGCAGCTGCCCAGCGCACTATCAACTGAACGGCAGCTATTTCGGATCTTACGCGGGACACGTGGATCCCGGAGTGGGCGCGAACTTCGCGTTCATTGCGTCGGTTACGCCCGAGCCGTCATCGATTGCGCTGCTTGCGACTGGACTATTTGTGCTCGCGCCGGCAATGGCTCGCAGAAGGCGCAAACAGAGCTGACCACGCCACTCTGAGCTGTCGCCGCGGGCGTTGCGCTAGGGCAACGCTGATAGCGGCGGCAGCTCGGCCTCGATCTTCGCGCGCTCCGCCTCGAGCCACGGCGGAAGTACAAGCTTCTCGCCAAGCGACTCGGCACTCTCGTCGATCGCGAAGCCCGGCCCGTCGGTCGCGACCTCGAATAGCACGCCGCCTGGCTCCAGAAAGTACACCGAGTGAAACCAGAAGCGGTCTATGACTTCCGTTGGACGGCGATGCGCCATATCCACTCGTGCGGGCACCGCGAGCTGTGCGGCATCATCCGCCACGCGCCACGCAACGTGATGAATGCCGCCCACTCCCCAGCGACCGCGAGCACCGCCGGGAATCTCACGAATGTCCAGATGCTTGCCGGATCCGCCATCGCTCACACCGTAACGGTGCCATCCGTCTTCGACGGCGAGTGCGTGGAAGCCGAGCACGTTTATCAGAAAATCTTCGGTCAGCGCGAGGTCACGCTCCCAGAGCCGCACGGCGTGCAGTCCGCGGATCTGATGCGCGGCCGGAACGGGACTCCTCTCCCAGGCGGTGAATTTCCGGGCATAGGTGGTGCCAACCAGCGCGACGGGTTGCCCGAACGGGTCGCGTATCACAAGCGCAGGCTCGGAGTGACGCATCGATTCCGTTTCGACGGTCACACCGGCCTCGGCGAGGCGATCGCGCCAGTATGGCACGCTCGCAGCTGGTATCGCGAGCGACACTTCCATCGCGAGCCCGATTCCATCCTGCACTGGTGGAGAATCGGCCCACGGGAAGAATGTGAGATCGGTGCCGGGATTCCCGTCCGCGTCAGCATAGAACAGGTGGTACGTGTCCGGCACATCCTGGTTGACGGTCTTCTTCACCAGCCGCATCCCGAGGACCCGGGTATAGAAGTCCAGGTTTGCCTGCGCGTCGCCGGTAATGGCAGTGACGTGATGGATTCCGGTGATCTCGTTCATATGGTGGAAATTAGCGAGCCGGTCCAGTGGCGGGCGGCGTCCCTCGCGGTACCGCGATCGTCGTGTGCCCATCGCCCTGTTCGAGTCGCGCGCCCTGGCCGCTCAGCAGGCGCTCCGCAAGCAAGAGGTTCACGCTTGCGGCGTGCGACGCACCGCAACATGAGGTGATCCGAATCTCATCCGTCGTGGCGATGGCATCGATCGTGACTGTGCTGCCTGGCAACGCATAGCGGATGTCGTCGGCGAGCGTGAGCCGGATCGCATCTCGAAGCTGCGTCGGGGCGCCAACCGTGCTGGGCAGACCTGGAGCAACGTTCACGATAAGTGAGACGCCCGCATGCGACGCCTGCGCGAGGAGCTCCGGCTGCAGTGCGCGCACGATCTCGCCAATGCGTACCACGTCGCGCCGAGCGAGCGAGACTGCGCGATCTGCGCCGACCACGTCGCGAAGCGCGCGCAGTTTCTCCGCGATGTTGTCCAGCGCGGCGGCGGCATCCCGGAGCATCTCCTCCTGATTGTCGTTCAGTTCTCCAAATTGCGTAGTCAGGAGGATGTGGATCGGGATGCGCGCGTCATCGAGTGAGCGCTCGGCGGAAGTGGCCGCCGCCGCGAGCGCGGACGCGTAGTCCGCATCAGATGAGATTGGCGTACTCATTGTCACGATTTTGTATTGGGGCGCTCGTTGAAAGCTGCGACCAGCACATCGAGGTCCTGCGTATTGCTGATGAGCTTGTCGATGACCGATCCGCGACGTATGTGGTCGAGAAAGCCGCGTCGCGACTGGCCGACGATGGCCAGTGTAATGTTCTTCTCGCGTGCAAACTGACAGATGGCGGCGGCCACGTCCGCACCTTCGAGCTTCACGATCTCTGCGCCCATGCTCTGCGCAGCCTGAATGTTCTCGACCAGGCGGCGTTGAATGGCGGAGTCGATGCGGTCGCTTCGCTCGTTGGGAGTCTGTACGTACACGCAATACCAGTCGGAATTGAGGCGGCCCGCGATCCGACTCGCCTTGCGGAGCAGCATCTGCGTGTAAGGTGGATTACTCGACATTGCGACGAGAATGCGATCCGCTGTTCGTCCTCCATGACCGTTCGAGCGCGCGGACGGTGCGCTCCTTGCAGCGATGCCCTCGCGAATGCGGTCCACGCTGCTTGCCACCTCACGCAGCGCGAGTTCCCGTAGCGTGGTGAGGTTCTCTTCGGTGAAGAAATTCGTGAGTGCCGACTGAATCTTGTCGGGAGCGTAGATCTTGCCTTCCAGGAGACGTTGACGAAGATCCTCGGCGCTGATATCCAGATTGACGACCTGATCGGCCTTGGCGAGCACCCAGTCCGGCACGGTTTCACGCACCGTCACACCCAACGTCTCCTGAACGACATCGTTGAGTGATTCGATGTGCTGTATGTTCACTGCGCTGATGACGCTTATACCGGCATCGAGTAGGTCCTCGACGTCCTGCCAGCGTTTCGTGTGGCGGCCACCCGGCACGTTCGTGTGCGCGAGTTCGTCGACCAGCACTACGGCGGGCGCGCGCGCGATCACCGCGTCGGTGTCCATCTCTTCGAGAACGACGCCTCGATACTCGATGCGACGACGCGGAATTACCTCGACGTTGGCGAGCTGTGCCTCCGTCTCGGCGCGTCCGTGCGACTCGATGAAGCCCGCTACTATGTCGATGCCGCGGGCACGAAGCGCGTTGCCTTCCTGCAGCATGCGATACGTCTTGCCGACGCCCGCGAACGATCCGATGTAAACCTTGAGCTTACCGCGCTCGCGGCTCTCGAGCAGGCGCAGGAACTCCGTCGATCCGGACGCCGCGTCGATGCCGGTTGCTTCTCCGTTACTCGGGACGTTCATCCTGATTCCTCACATCTTTACGAGAAGGGCCAGGTTGAGACGGGTCTCGGTCTTGCGGAGATCGGGCGACCATGCCTGCACGATCGAGCCGGGCGCACCAACGTTTCCACCCGGCGGCGTGACTCCGCCGAATCCCGCGAAGTAAGGAACATTCGCCGCGCGGTGGTCGAGCTCTACCCGGAAGGTCGTGATCTCGTCCGGCATGAAGTCCAGAGTCGCCGATGCGTCCCAGGCGCTGAACTTGTCGCCCGGATTCTCGGTGAAGTAGGGAGTTCCTGAAAAAGCAGTTGCTCCGTTGATTGGCGGCATGAGGACGAGATACCGTCCCGGATTGTTCATTGCTCCGCCGCCGAGTGTGAGGCCGATGGAGTTGCTGGCAAACCAGGCTCTGTTGTAGAGCATGAAGCCGACGAAATTCTGTGCCGGTCCGCCTGCGCCTGATGAAGTACACTGCACACCGCCACCGCTCTCGCATCCTGCGTCGAATGTGAACGAAAAGGCCGCCCTGTCGAACTGTCTCACCGGATTGTCGTAGTACTTGATCTGCAGGCTGTTGTCTGTGTGGACACGCATGCGACGAGGGATTCCGAGCCAGTCGTGCCCGTAGTAGCTGTTGGAGTGAACCGACACAGCTCCATCGGGGCGCCATAGTACCTGGAGACCGGCACCCGGCGTGCTGTTGAACATCCCGTATGACTGCCAGCCGTTGACGAGCCACGGCTCGATCTTGAGCTTGTCGTTGACGAATATCTGCAGTCGTACGCCGTTGAAGAACCAGGGTGTGTTCGACGACACGTAGGAGGGCTGGTACGCCCAGTTGTCATAGTTGTAATAGCTGAACAGGCCGACGTACGACATGAAGATGCCGGCATCGAGGTTCACACCGCTCAGCTTGTTCCAGTGATATCCGCCATATGCCTCGGACAGGTAGCGATACGCGTTTGCAAGATCCCATTGCCCGCGTGCGGGGCTGGCGTCGTTGCGCGGCGTCATTGTGGCATACATGCCGAACTGCGTCATCACCCGCCCGCGCGCGTGGCCACAATGAAAATCGCCTCCCAGGCCGAGCTGCTGGACCTGAAATTCACCAGTGCGACCACTCTCGGACGTGCCAACCAGCGTGTGATCTTTTGGTTTGTTGAAGTCGCCGATGTAGCTGATGTCGGCGCGAAACTCGCCGGTGACCGCTTTTGTATCCAGCACTGATACATGCTGCCGGCTGTTTCCGTTCAACCAGGTGAAATCGGCGAATCCAAAGGGTGACGGCGTGCTATCCGTGCTGCAGATAGACGCGACCGTGGCCTTCGAGGTGTCGGGTTTCGAGGACGAATCGGGCTGTTGCGCGGAAACGCTGGCTGATCCGGCAAGCGCGACGGTCAACATCAACCCGGTCGCGTTTACTGGACGACGACTCGGCCAGGTCATCTGGTGGCCCTCGTGGCGAGAGCAAGTGCGGAATCGAGCGCAAGATTCAGGGATAGAACATTTACGCGGGGCTCGCCGAACAGACCAAACTGGCGTCCCTGAATGTGGCGAGCGACGATGTCAGCGACGGTTACGGAATCGACGTTGCGTGCATTTGCTACGCGCGCGATCTGAATCATCGCACTTGCGGGAGAGATGTCAGGATCGAGACCTGATCCCGACGAGCTTGCGAGATCGGCGGGGATCTTCCCACGCTTCGCGCCGTCATTTGCAATAATCGAGTCCACGGCGTTCGCGATCAGCGTATCGGCGAGCTTCGCGTCTGTCGGTCCCCGGTTGGTACCACCGCTGGCGAGCGGATCGTAGCCGGCCCCGGCTGCTGACGGACGCGGGTGGAAATACCTGGGGCCGGCGAAGCGCTGCCCGATAAGTGTACTTCCGACTATCCGGCCGTTCTCGATTATGAGTGACCCGTTGGCTTGTTGCGGGAACAGGAGTTGAGCGATTCCGGTCACGAGCATCGGGTATCCGAGACCGGTGAGAATCATGAGGACGACAGTCACCGATACTGCTGTCCATAAGCGGCGGCGGATCATGATACTGCTCCTGCGAAGACCAGTACCAGGTCGATGACCTTGATTCCGATGAAAGGCACGATGATGCCTCCTACTCCGTAGATCAGGATGTTACGCCGCAGGATCTGCGCGGCTGACGACGGGCGGTATTTCACTCCGCGCAACGCGAGCGGTATCAACGCTACGATGATCAACGCATTGAAGATCACCGCGCTGAGGATGGCAGACTGCGACGAGTGCAGGCGCATCACGTTGAGCGCGCCGAGCACGGGGAAGGTCGCCAGGAAGATCGCCGGAATGATGGCGAAGTATTTGGCGACGTCGTTCGCTATCGAGAACGTCGTGAGCGAGCCGCGCGTCATCAACAGCTGCTTGCCTATCTCGACGATCTCGATGAGCTTGGTTGGATTGGAGTCGAGATCGATCATGTTGCCGGCCTCGCGCGCGGCCTGGGTGCCGGTATTCATCGCGACACCGACGTCTGCCTGCGCCAGGGCTGGTGCGTCGTTGGTACCATCGCCGGTCATTGCAACGAGGCGCCCGCCGTTCTGCTCTCGCTTGATGAGCTCGAGCTTGTCCTCCGGCTTTGCCTCGGCGAGAAAATCGTCCACGCCAGCCTCGCGCGCGATTGCCGCCGCGGTGAGTGGATTGTCGCCGGTGATCATTACCGTTCGGATTCCCATTGCGCGCAGGCGGTCGAAGCGTTCCCGCATTCCGCCCTTAACGATGTCCTTGAGATAGATTGCCCCGAGTACGCGCGGCGGAGCGCAGTCGCGCTCGGTCACGACGAGCGGAGTGCCGCCTTCGCGCGCGATGCGCTCGACGATGTCACCGATATCGCGTGGCATCACGCCTCCAGCCTGGATTACGTACCGTGCAACCGCGTCCGACGCGCCCTTGCGCAGTTCGCCATCCGGCAAATCGACGCCGCTCATGCGCGTCGTGGCAGAGAAGGGAACGAAAGTCATGTGCTGCTGGGCGCCGACTTCGCGTCCGCGTAGCCCGAAGCGTTCCTTCGCGAGCACGACTATGCTGCGCCCTTCCGGTGTCTCATCCGGAAGCGATGCAAGCTGGGCGCGATCGGCCAGATACTCCAGCGCGACACCCGATACCGGGTAGAGCTCGACAGCCTGGCGATTTCCCAACGTGATGGTGCCCGTCTTGTCCAGAAGGAGCGTATCGACGTCTCCTGCCGCTTCTACCGACCGGCCGCTCATCGCGATCACATTCTGCTGGACGAGCCGATCCATCCCCGCAATACCAATTGACGAGAGCAGGCCGCCGATGGTGGTAGGGATGAGGCATACGAGTAGTGCGACCAGCACCGGAATACTTACAGATACGCCGCTGTAGCTCGCGAACGGGGCCAGCGTCACGACTGCCATCAGGAATACGATCGTCAGTCCTGAAAGCAGCATTGTAAGGGCGATCTCATTGGGCGTCTTCTGGCGCGATGCACCCTCGACGAGCGCGATCATACGATCGATGAATGTCTCGCCAGGGTTGGCGGTTATGCGAATCACCAGGTAGTCGGAAAGCACGCGCGTGCCGCCGGTGACGGCCGACCTGTCACCGCCGGACTCGCGGATCACGGGTGCCGACTCGCCGGTGATGGCAGACTCGTCTACCGATGCCACTCCATCGATCACCTCCCCATCGCCCGGGATTACATCGCCCGGCAGACAGAGTACCGCGTCGCCTCGGCGCAGAGCTTCGGCCGAGACGAGATCGAGCTCGTCTCGGTTCGCGGCATTGCGGAGCCGTCTGGCCTGGGTTTCGTGGCGCGAGCGGCGCAGCGAGTCGGCTTGCGCCTTGCCGCGCCCCTCCGCCATCGCCTCGGCGAAGTTTGCGAACAGCACCGTGAACCAGAGCCACACGGCCAACTGCGCGTTGAAGCCCACGTTGGCCGAATCTCTTGCGATGGCGACGGTGGTGAGTATGCTGCCAATGAACACAACGAACATCACCGGATTCCGCACCATGTGCCGCGGATGCAGCTTGCGGAATGCGTCACCAGCTGCGGCGAGCGCAATTTCCGGGTCCAGCAGGGTTCTTTTGATCGCAGCCATTAGAAGAGCCTCCCTGCATGCATCAGGAAGTACTCGACGATGGGTCCGAGCGACAACACCGGGAAGAACGTGAGTGCGCCGACGATCAGGATCACGCCGATGAGCAGCATTACGAAGAGCGGGGTGTCCACAGGGAAGCTGCCAGCCGATGCGGCGGCGATCTTGCGTTCCGACAGAAAACCGGCGAGTGCGAGCACGGGGACGATCAGGATGAATCGCCCAGCAAGCATCGCGATTCCGAACATCGTATTGTAGAAATACGTCGCACCGGTGAGCCCGGCGAATGCGCTGCCGTTGTTGGCGAACGTCGAAGTGAACGCGTAGAGGATTTCCGCCAGCCCGTGGGGGCCCATGTTGCTGCGTCCCGCGAGGCCGGCCGGCAGCACCGCGGCGATGCCGGTCATGCCAAGCACGAATATCGGTGCCGCCAGCACGTACAGCATTACCATGCGCACTTCGCGACTCTGGATCTTCTTCCCGAGATATTCCGGAGTGCGGCCCACCATCAGGCCGGCGATGAACACGGTCAGGATCACCATGCTGAGCATGCCGTAGAGACCGGCACCGACGCCCCCGAAGATGAGCTCGCCCAGCTGCATGTTGACGATCGGCACCAATCCGCCGATCGGTGTGAACGAGTCGTGCATCGCGTTGACGGCACCGCACGACGCGTCGGTCGTAACCGTCGCGTACAACGCTGACGCTGCGATGCCGAAACGCACTTCCTTCCCCTCCATGTTCCCGCCGGATTGTGCCATCGATCCGGACGCCGCGTGCACGTCGACACCTTCCGCGGCATGTATTGGATTACCGTCGGCTTCGAACTTGTACGTGACAGCCGCGCCGCCAATGAACATGATGAACATCGCTGCCCAGAGCGCCCATCCATGTTTCTGGTGCTTCACCGCCCGGCCGAACCAGTAAGTCGCGCCAGCCGGCACAGCGAAGATCGCGACCATCTGCAAGAAGTTCGTCCATGGTGTCGGGTTCTCGAACGGGTGCGCCGCATTCGCGCTGAAGAAACCGCCGCCGTTGGTGCCGAGCTGCTTGATCGCCTCCTGGCTTGCAACCGGACCCATTGCCAGAACCTGTCGCGCCCCCTCGAGCGTTCCCATCGTCAGATAGGGCTTGAGGTTCTGTATGACGCCCTGTTGCACGAACAGGAGTGCAAGAACGATGGCGCCAGGCAGGAAGACGTAAATCACACCACGGATGAGATCGGTCCAGAAATTCCCGAGACGGCCCGCGGAGCGATTGGCGATACCGCGCACGAGCGCCGCCGCAACGCACATTCCGGCCGCAGCCGACACGAAATTATGGAAAGCGAGCTGCATCATCTGCGACAGGTACGACATCGTCGATTCGCCGGCGTACGATTGCCAGTTTGTATTGGTGGTAAACGATGCAGCTGTTTCGAAAGCCTGCCGATCCACCACGCCTGGCAGCTGTTGCGGATTGAGCGGGAGATGCCCCTGTGCACGCAGTGCGACGTACGTCACGAGCATCGACACCGCGCTGAACAGCATCATGGAGACGAGATAGTCCAGCCAGTGCTGGCTCTCGCTCGCATCTATCCCGCAGCAACGGTAAATCACGCGCTCGACCGCACCGAGATAATGAAGCGATCCATCGTACACTCGCGTGAGATAGACGCCGATCGGTTTCGTGATGAGGAGCACCACCACGCTGAACGCAAGTATCTGCGCCCATCCGTTCCATGTCATCAGAATCGATCCGGACGAAGCAGCGTATAGAACAGGTAGCAGACGATCGCAATGCTGGCGATCGCGGCTACGATCGAATCGACTGTCACGAGTCCGCCCGCCCGCTCACGGAGTCGCGACCCAGTGCGCGGCATCCGTACCCGTATGCGATCATGAGCGCGAAGAAGATCAGTGTCGCGAGTACGTACATAACGTCATTCATGCTGTTCTGCGCCTTGCTCTACTGGGGTTGCCGTGCACTCCGGAATTGCCCGGACAGTTTCACATCCGGAGGTTAGACAAGCCCTCGTACAGGGCGCACAACGACGCCGGCGGGAGGTACAAAGATTGTACAAAGGCGGCACGCCCCCTCGCTGGCGCTGCCGGCATCCCATTCGCCCGGTGGCATTACGGCGCCGATACCCTAGACTTCATGTCGTGCCGCGCTCCGCCGTGATCATCGAGGACGACTCTCCCATTCGACGCGTGTTGCGCCACGCGCTCGAATCGGACTTCGACCGCGTGCTCGAAGCGGGTACGGCGACGGCCGGTATAGATCTGGTTGCGGCGGAGCAACCTTCGCTCGTAGTACTCGACCTCGGTCTTCCGGATGCGGAAGGGATCGATGTGTGCCGAGAGCTGCGCGCCTGGTGCATCGCACCGATTCTCATCCTCTCCGCGCGCCATTCGGACACCGAGAAGGTAGCTCTGCTGGACGCGGGTGCGGACGACTACATCACCAAGCCGTTCAGCACGGCGGAATTGCAGGCTCGCGTACGCGCACTGCTGCGCCGGGCCAGTATCGGCAACGCGCCATCGCCACGCATCGAGTTTGGCCCGTACGTGATGGATCTGGCCGGTCGTACTCTGCGGCGGGACGGTGAAATCGTTCATCTTACGCCCATCGAGTGGGAGCTGTTGCGGACACTCGCCGTGAATGCCGGACGGACGCTCACTCATACGCAGCTCTTCGGCGCCGTCTGGGCGGGGCGGCGATACGGCGACGCGCAACAATATCTACGCACGCACATCGCCAATCTGCGACGCAAGATCGAAGCAGACGTATTGGATCCGCGTTACGTAGTTACGGAACCAGGGATAGGGTACCGATTCGCGGGAACGCCATGAGTCGACGCGCGTTGGCCATGTGGGTGGTGTGGACGCTAGCACTCGCCGGCGTAACCGCGCTGCTGCTCGTATTCCGTGCTCGGCTCGACAAGGCGCACGTCATTCTTGTCTTTCTTCTCGTGATACTAGGCGCGAGCGCCGCGGGAGGGCGGGCGCTCGGTGTGGTGCTGTCACTCGCGGCGTTTGTAATCTTCGACCTGCTGTTCCTGCCGCCCTACGGCACGCTGGTGGTGCGAAATCCGCTCGACTGGCTCGCGCTCGTGGCCTTTCTCATCACCAGCCTGGTTGCCGCGCAGCTCCTTTACATGGCGCGGGCACAGCGTGCTGCGGTTGAGCGGGAGGTAGCTGCGCGCGAAGGAGAGCGGTTGAAAGATGCGCTCCTCGCGGCGGTGTCGCACGACCTGCGGACGCCGCTCACCTCGATCAAGGGGCTCGCCCACGAGCTGTCACAGGATGGCGACGAACGTGCGGCGATCATCGAAGAGGAAGCGGATCGGTTGAACCGCCTGGTTACCGACCTGCTCGATGCTGCTACGATGAGCGCGGGCAATTTCCCCGTCGCGCCGCAGTCGAATGCGCTGGATGATCTGCTTGGCGTGGTCGTGCGCCAGTTCGCCGGCCGGGCGGATCGCAATCGTCTGGAGGTATCGCTGGACCGCCCCGACGAGCTCGTCATCGGTGTTTTCGACTTCGTACAAACGCTGCGCATCGTGACGAACCTCGTCGAAAACGCTCTCAAATATTCACCCGTGGACGCGCACGTGCAGATCACGGGAGGCGCGGAGGGCGGGCGGATGGTGGTGCGCATCTCCGATCGTGGTCCGGGTATCGTCGAGCATGGTGAGTCGCGTGCGCTGGAGAGGCAGCACGATGCTGCGCGCAGCGTTTCCGCTGGACTCGGGCTTTCGATCGCGCGCGGCCTAGCCGCCGCGCAGGGTGGCAACGTCGAATACCAGCGTCGCGCAGGCGGCGGAAGCGTGTTCACGCTCTTCCTGCCGCTTGCGCAGTAGACCCGCAATCACCGTGGTAATCACATCGGAATTACCTGGTAGTCAACTCAGGGACGACTCCCGGCGTTGTGGTCTCCGTGCATGATGCCATTTCGCACCGCCAGCGCTCTGGCGGAAGCGTCGGGTGCCTCCGTAACGGTCACCTGTCCGTTCGCCCCAGAACGAACCGCGCGCAGCCCTGCCAGTGCAAGTACCGAGTCGACCGGCATCGGCTCGCGCCCGTCGACGTAGCGACGCCTGAAATCATCGAACGACCTTCCTCCGCTGGCGCGGCTGACTTCGGACCACCAGTCGGCGCTCGTGAAGCCTCGTCCATGTTTGTAGGTGTTGTCGTACAGGGTGCGCATGACCGTGTCCAGCGAATTCCTGTTGTTGCTTGCATCGCGAATCATTATGTCCAGAAGAAATCCGGCCAATCCGCCCTTTGGATAGTAGATCCCATTCATGCTGTTGGTCGGATCGACCCATACCGAGAGCGACGCATCGCTCAACGAAACGGCGCCGGCGCGATCCGTCGCGATGATGTAGCCGGCGATTGCCTTGTAGAAGCCGGTGCTGTCTGTAACACCGCCGCGCACCAACGCAACGTTTGCGTAATAGTCGGTGACGCCCTCGCTTACCCAGAGCCATTTCGTCGGCTGTGCGTCGCGGTAGCTGTACGGCACCATGTCCGCGGGTCGAAGACGCTTGACATTCCACGAATGGAAGAATTCATGGGAGAACAAGCTCGGCGGGGTATCTTCCAGCCGCGCGAGCGGTATCTCGTCCATCTGCGAGTTCTGGTGCTCCAGGCCGCCGGCATTGACGACCGTGTCGGACACAAAGAAGATGGTGTAGTTCCTGAACTCCACATCGCGAAAGACGGCCATTTCGGCGGGGACGAACCTGTCCACCCAGCCGAGAAACCGGTCGCGGCGCGCAGGCGTCATCACGGTTGCCGGGTACGTGGCCAGCCGTATCCAGTGATTCTGCACGTCGGTACTATCGATCGCGAATCGTCCAACGAAAAACGGCATGTCGACGAGGTCATGGTACCGCGTCGCCGAGAACGTGTTCGGCTGACTCGAGGGCGTCATGCCGGTTGCGACACGCCATGACGGCTCGGTGTGCACAGTCACGCTTGCCCCCCATTCGAGGCTCCGGCCGGCTGGATACATGAACAGGTTGGTGCCGTTGAAAAAGGAGAAGTCGGGTTTCGTCCACGCAACCGCGCGATCGATCGTATCGGCGCGATACTTGAACGACACGCGAACCTTGCCCGCCGTCTTTGGGAGGATCTCCCACGTCTGGTAGTCGATCATGTGCCACTCGAGAGGCGAGCCGCCGGACGTCGCGCTGAAGTTGGAAACGCGGCGCGCGAACCAGAGCAGCGTATAGTGGCCCGGCGACCACGCCGGCAGTGCGAGCACCACAGGCCTGGTACTGCTGACGTCGAAAGTCATCGCAACACCGAGCCGGCGACTCCCGACGGCGGCGGAGTCGGCCGTGACGTCGTAGTGGACACCGGAGATCGGCGCAGAGACGACGGCAGCCTGTGCATAGAGCCCCGGTGCGGTGAGCAGGGCGAGTGTGCAGCCAGCGAACAGGACGAGACACCGCCGGGTAATGCGAGCCAGAAACATGTATCCTCCAGGACGGAACGATGCACCGCGCCAGGGCACGGACGCTTCGATAATATGTCGAGAGCGTACCCTCGGCGCATCGGCGGCGCGCTTTCCGCGCGCGCGTCGACCAGTCGTGCGTGTGCGCGCTCCGGGGCGCGTAAACTGCTGTTATGACATACCCATATCAGTGCGAGCCTCAACGGCCCGCAGGGTCATGTTTGCCCCGAGGAGTGCATCGTGTTTGATCTATATCCACGCCACAGTCATCGCACACCACAACAGATCGCCGAGGATACCGGCGGTACATTCGAGCCCATGCGCCAACATCGGCGCGCGGACGATCACGATAGCGACACCAGCGCCGCGCACGGAGCAGCGACGCACGGAGCAGCGACGCACGGCAGTTCCGTCGCGGAGCCGAAGCGGAAAGAGGACGTATCCCAGACGCGCTGACGGTGGGTACATCTACATGCCGCTGGGATAGGTCTCGGGTTCTTCTCCGGAGACGTGCACCGGCATGTGCAGCGGGTTCACCGCGCGCGTTTCATCGATGAAAAGCAACGCGTCATACCTTCGCGGAACGATAGTCGGCACGTAGTTGCCGTATCGTTCCGCACGCGGATCATACACGACGCCGATCGCGCGATTGTCCAGCGGCGCGTCAAGGCCTTCGATACCGCCGTCCTCGGTACCATCGAAGATGAGCAGGGCGTCGTCTCCGTCGGTCGCACGGTGCATGAGATCCTCGACGCTGCCGACCCGTGCATTCGGCACCTGCATGCGGCGCATCGGTGCGCCCCACTCCCTCCCGGCGATCACGGTCCCGTGATGAGTGGCAAAGCCCGCCAGCAGCACTCCTTCGGATTCGTGACTCTGCCGGACGAGCTGACCCACGTTCACCATTCCGGCGCGCGCCATGTCGGTGAAGCGCGCATCACCGACGTGCGTGTTGTGCTCCCAAACAATCGCCCTTGCGCGGTCGCCGTGGTGCAGCATCAACCGATCCAGTGTGTCGACCATGTGATGATCGCGCACGTTCCACGACGTCGGTCCGCCACGCACCATCGTCCTGTAATACAACTCCGCGCCCCGCGTTACAATCGCGTTCTGCTCGGCGTTGAAGTACGCCTCGCGTCCGTCCTCGCGGAACTCCGGCGCTTTCGCCCGCAAGTCGCGCAGCACTCCGACGGCTTCGGTCTGGCACGACATCGGGACCATCGCGGTGGCGCGTGCGTATTCCTGCGCGTCCTCGTTGAACGGCTCGAAGCAGTTGTACGCTTTTTTTGCCGTGCGCGCGAATTCCGGATCGACGCCTTCGAGATATTCGACTACCGCGGCCATCGACTCCCACAGCGAATAGACGTCGAGCCCGTAAAACCCGGCCTGCTGGTCCTCCGGCAGACGCCGGTTGTGATCGTGCATCCACTCCGTCAGCGCGACGACTTCACGGTTGGCCCACATCCACGTCGGCCACCGGTCGAACGCATGCAAGACGTCGGCTGCGCTCGCGCCCGAGTCCTGATATCCCTTGACGAAGCGATTCACCCGATAGCAATCAGGCCAGTCGCCCTCCACGCCGATGAACGAGAACTGCTTCTCGGCGATGAGGCGCTTGGACAACTCCGTGCGCCAGGCGTAGAACTCGCTCGTGCCGTGTGATGCTTCGCCGAGCAGAACGTACCGTGCATCGCCGATCGCGTCGATCAGGGGGTCGAGATCATCTGTGCTGGTGAGCGGCAGGGATGCACCGGCGATCGATCTGGTGAGTCCGCGCTCCGCAAGGTCAGGGTTGTGCACGTTGGGTGAGATCATTGGACGCCGAGAAGAAGCGTACTTACGCTGGTGGGAACTGAGGCGACATGAGGCGGTATGACGCTCCATATCGCGCTACCTCATTTCTCGCATGAAGTGTGCAAGGGCAGGGAGTACGATCGGCCCAGCCGGGGGTCGCCCGCTCCTCGCCTCTGAACCCGAATGGCAACTGCAGGAATAATCGCGTTCGTAATTCTGTTGATCGCAGCCCCGATATTCATCGTGAATCGGGACCGTGTCGCCCGGCGAGTCCGACGACGCCGGCATCAGCGAAGCTCAGCGCTCCCGTTTCTCTTCTTCCCAACCAGAGACAGTGAGGAACCGCTGCCTGCGCCGGCGTGGAACGGGCGGACTGGGGCGCTGGCGGCGTCGCGCCGTCCAGCGGTGCAGCCGGAGCCGGGAATCGCCGATCTTCCCCCCAAGCCGCGCGCCGACGACGCTGAAGGGTATTCGCGAGACCGTCGCCACCGGCGCGCGGCAACGGACGGCAGAGCGAGCGACGACCACGAGCACAACCCCCGTGCCGACGCTCCGGACTAGCCCGGGAGCTGGTTGGTCGCTTGTGCCTTCACGATTGCAATCGTGCACCTTGCGACGCAGACCGTGCGATCCTCCTCGTCGGCGATCCGGATCGCCCAGACATGCGTGCTGCGGCCGACGTGAATTGGCTCCGCGATGGCGCGCACCAATCCGTCACGTTTCGGGCGGATGTGGTTGGCGTTTATCTCGAGCCCAACGGCCGCGAACTGTGTCGAATCTATGTTCGCGAACGCACCGAGCGATGCGGTGGTTTCCGCGAGCGCCACGGATGCGCCGCCGTGCAGCAGACCGAACGGTTGGCGGGTACGGTCATCCACAGGCATCGTCGCAATCACGCGCGACGGCGTGAGCTCGTGCACTTCGATGCCGAGCGCGTCGGGCATCCCTCGGGTGGGGAGCGCGCGAAGCCAGGCGAGTTTGTCGGTGTGGTCAGGCATGGCGAAAGCTACACAGGCCGGCACAATACGCAGGGAGGCGCCGCCAAATCCGGGATCGCGATTTGCTCCGGACGTCCCGTGACATTCCGGGCGTGCCGGGGTAGAATCACTGACGGTTCAGAGGAAGGGTATATGCAGCGAAGAATCTCGAAAATCGGCAGATATGCGGTTCCGGGTTTCTGTGCACTCGCGCTTGGCGCGTGCTTCCACCCCGCGCCGCAGGAAGCGCCGGTCCCTGCGGGTAGCTATGGCGGTACAGTCGTGGCTTATCCGGTTGGCGGTTACGGCTACGACCCCTATGCGGACTATTACGGCTACGGATACGCGCCATATGGATACCTGCCATATGGTTTGCCCTACGGTTATGGCTATCCGGGATACGCCTACGCGCGCCCGCCAGTCATCGTGCGAGTGCCGGCGTACGGACCAGGGGTGATCGGCCGCGGAAGCGTCAGCAACCCCCACGAGGGGCAGTATGGGCTGCGTCCCTGGGGCGGCATGCCGAGGGTGGGTCGTCTGAGACCGCCGGCGAGCCCGGCGCCCGTCCCTCCGGCAACGACAGGGCGTATTGCGCACCCGAGGCCAGTCATGCCATCGGCGCCGCGCCCGACGGTCAACCAGAAGCCGAGTGTGCCTCCTCAGCGCGTGGCGGTACCGCGACCGGCGCCGCGACCGGAGCAGCGGCCCGACCGCAGACACTAGCCTCGGTCGGCTTATCAGGTCGGCTTATCAGGTCGGCTTATCAGGTCGGCCGATCAGGTCGGCCCATCAGGTCGGCCCATCAAGTCAGCGGCGGGAAGCCTGAGCGCTGACGAAGGTCGCGGTCCAGGCTGCAAATGCGACGACCAGGAGCATGGGGAGCATGATCAGGTCGCGGAGCTGATTGTGCGGGTGCGGCTCCATCATCCCTCGAAATGGGTGGTACCCCAAGTGTCGGAATGTCACCCCCGAAACATTACAGCCGCACTACCGCTCAGCGCCTGAGAGCGGCAAGGCTCGCATAGACACGATCGGGATAGGAATTCATCTCCCCGGTCCCGTTGTTGTACGCTGCGAGGGCGCGATCGTTGTCGCCGTGATGACTTCTCAGAAATTCCCCGAAGATGTGTGCGCCGAAGCAGATGTTGACGCGCGGATTGTGCAACGACGCTGGCGTCATTCTTCCACAGCGCGATTCGTATTCCTTCCACGAGTCGCGCTCCGGCACCACCTGCATGAGACCGATTGCACCAGCGTGACTCAGCGCGCGCGGATTGAACTCCGACTCTGCATACGCGATCGCAACAAGCAGCTTGGGATTGACTCGGGCCTGCTCGCCATATGTCTGAAATTCACGCGCCCACTCGAGTGCCGTCACCGAGTCGACGTGCTTGCGCGTCAGCATGCGCGCGAGCGTGTCGCGGCGCAACTCGATCCGGCGTTGTCCCATCGTTGGCGCGAAGACGATGACTGGCGACATCGGCAGCGGTTTGACAGGAACGTGCGGAGCAACATTCGCGATCAGGACGCCGCACGCGAGTAGCATCACCGGATACGTTACCGGCTTCGCGTTGCGAAGTCTGCGCCTGATCATGCTCGGCCGAGGCCCGGGGGTCCACGCGTCGGCAGAATGAGGGACAACCGACAGCGGCCCACAGACGACCGGAATCACAACCAGTTGTTGTACAGGGAGCGTCGCACCGCAGTTGTGGTGCTGACAACTTCGACAACGTGTATCGACATCGGTACACCCCGGGTTCGAGATCCGTGGACTTCTGAAGGAGCTTCCGCACACAATCTAACGTGAGATTAAATGCGTCGTCTGTGCACTTTTTACGTATGCACAATCATTCTCCAACGCGGGATGCGTGCCACTACGAAAGTGTCGAGAAACGTGTGAATTGTCATTTCCAAGACGCTGATAATTGCGACATAATTCCCTAAAAAATGCCCACGTTTGCGTGTTGGCAGATCACAGGGTGTCGGGCGCACGTGACATGGATCTCGTGGCGGTTGATCGATAAAGCAGTCTTGTTGCTCCTTCGCGACACATCATGCATCGTGCCAGAACGGCGCATCGGCGCGACTGGTCATGTTCCGTGGCGGCAATGCGCCGCGTGATGCTGCGCTTAGTGGTGTGCGCCGCGCGGTGTCTGTCGAAGCAGGAATTGCTTTATGTCGGGGGTGAATTCCTCGGTTACATGTCCGGTCGCGTAGCTCAGCGCGCCGGCGAGCGACAGCATCAGCGCGTGATGCGTGCTGTGCAGGCGACGAGGCTCCCAGCTGTTTACCGCGAAACCCGTCGCGAGCGCGGCAACGGCGCGCGACCACGCGACTCTGTGACTTCCATCGTCGGTGCGCACGAAGAGCGTGTTGTGCAACGCGTCTTCCGTACGTGCTGTGAAGCCGTTATGCGGCGATCGCTCGAAACGCGGATCTTCGTGAAACAACGCGCCCACTCCGAACTCGACGGTGTGGCGAATTACGCCGGCACCATAGGCCGCTGCGTCTCGTCGCCCGTAACCACTGATACCAGCACCCCATTCCCTCGGCGTCCCGCGCCACTGAGCGATGCCAGCGGCGTACGATGCGCCGAGTACCGTTCGAATCGAAAACGTCCGGGCAGAGTAGAAGCTCGCTTTCTGCGCGAACGTCATTGGCGCCGGTACTGCGCTGTCGCAAGTTGTTGAGTCCGCGGTGACGCGTGGCGACGTCGAATCGGCGCGCACGGATTGCTGTGCGCGAATGCGGTGCGCAGGTAGCGCGACTGACACGCCGAAGAAGAGCAAGATGCGGAACGCGCGCGGAACCATCCGTGAAAGGTAGCTCCGCGCGCGCAATCGGTCTGTTCCGATGCGTGTGAGCTACTGCTTGGATGGCGGTGCCGGTGGCAGCTGGGCCAGTCGGCGCTTCATCGACTGGAAGGCGGGCGAATCCTTCTGCAACTTGGCCAGTTGCGACGCTGGCACCTTTGCGAGCATCCTCTGGATGTCCGCGATGCGGTCCTGGGTTCCTGGGTGATCCGAGAACCACGCCGCCGTGTTGCTTGAGCCGCCCTGCGCCTGCTCTTCTGCGAGCAGCTTCTGGAAGAAGCTCAGCATCCCTTCCGGACTGATTCCCACGCGCATCACGTTCTGGAATCCGCCGTCGTCGGCCTGTACTTCGTCCTCTCTGCTGAACTTGGCGAACACGGCGGTGCCGCCGATGTTGATCGCGGTAGCGGCGGCCTGGTTGCTGCACACGTTGGTGAGTGAGCATGCGATCGCGAGACCGACGTTGGCGCCCTGTTCCTGCTGCATCTGCTTCACGGAATGGCGCAGCACGACGTGCTCGATCTCGTGCCCGAGCACTCCCGCGAGCTCGTCCATGGTGCTGGCGTGCTCCAGAACACCGCGATTCACGTACACGAACCCGCCGGGAAGCGCGAACGCGTTCACGACGTCCGTGTTCACGACCGCGAAGTGCCAGTCGAGGTCACCGCGTGACGTACTCTTCGCGATCTCGTTGCCCAGGTCATTGACGTATGCATTGATCTGCGCATCCTGCAACATCGGAAGCTGGGTTGAGATTTGCTGGGCCTCCTGCTGGCCCATCTGGACTTCCTGCTGCGTGGAGACCGCGCACCCTGCGAACAGGGCAGCTCCGGCGAGTGATACAATCAGTGAAGTGGTTCGCATGTTGACCCCGGGGCGATCGATCGTGCCCTCTGAAAGTGAGATATTGCTCCGCGGTCATGGGAAAGGCACGAACCGGACCACCGTATCGGAGCCTCACGGCGTTGCCCGGCAGGGTTCTCGCAGATAAGTTCGCATCAGACCGCGTCCAACCGGAGGGCTACCGAATGCGGACCAGCGCTGTGGACATCGTCACCGTGTCGCGGGAGTACGGGGCGGGAGGGAGTGACTTCGCCCTTGGCCTGGGTGCGGCGCTGGGCTGGCCGGTGCTGGACAAGAATCTCGTCGACCGTGTCGCGGCGAGGCTGCACATGCAGTGTGGCGCGGTGCAGCAGCGGGATGAGCAGGCGCCAGGCCTGTTCTCGCGAATCGCATCGACGCTCCTCATATCACCCCCGGAATCGCCGATGCAGGTCGAGACGAACGACCTGGTCATGCCGGATTCGATTGCACAGGCCGCTCACGCTGAGATCGTGGCTGCTGCGGCGCATCCGCCCATCATCATCGTGGGCCACGGTGCCCAGATGATCTTTCAACAGCGACCGGGGACGATGCATGTGCGACTCATCGGCACGCCCGAATCGCGTATCGAGCGGCTTCGGGCGCGTGACGGTGGGACACCCGAGCAAGTCGCGGCTGAAGCACGACGCATCAATAGCCAGCGACAGGCCTACGTCCAGCGGTATTATCATCAATACTGGGCAGACCCGCTGCTCTTCGACGTTCAGTTCAACACGGCGCGCGTGACGATCGAGGAGGCCGTGGCGTGCGTTGCCTCGATCGTCATTGCGCGCGCGAATGCGAGCGAGCCCGGTGCGCACGCCGATCAAATGAGCAGCTCCAATCACGGATAACATGGACTTCATTTCCACCGCAAACGCGCCGACTCCGGCTGGACACTACTCACAGGCCGTTGTGCACGGCGGTTTTGTATTCGTCGCGGGACAGCTTCCCATCGACCCGAAAGATCCTTCGCGCGAACCGGGCACCATAGAAGAGCAGACGAGGCAGGCGCTCGCCAACGTCGCTGCGATTCTGGGCGCGGCCGGAACGGGACTCGACCGTGTCGTGCAGATGACCGTGTACGTGTCCGACGTCGCGTTGTGGGGAAAGGTGAACGCCGTGTACTCGAGTGTCATGGGCAGTCATCGGCCGGCTCGCGCCGTAGTCCCCAGTGGGGAATTACGACATGGAATGCTGATCGAGATTCAGGCGATCGCGGCAGCTGGTCCGGACACGGCAGGGAGAGCCTGACAGTGAGTGATTCGACGCTGATCTCCCGCGCGGACGTCGACGCTGCTGCGGCGAGACTTCAGCGCGAGGCGGTTCACACGCCGGTAATCTCCGCGCTCGATCTCGCCGAGCGATTGGGCGTCGCGTGCGGCGTGAAGGCTGAATCGTTCCAGCGCACCGGGTCGTTCAAGTTTCGCGGCGCCTACAACTACATCGCGACCATGCGACCCGCTGACCGGTCACGCGGCGTTATCGCGCCATCGTCCGGAAACCACGGGCAGGCAGTTGCGTGCGTAGCGGCGATATTCGGCATTCCGGCGACGATCGTAATGCCGACCACGGTGACGCCTGTCAAGCGCGCTGGCGTCGAACGATGGGGCGCAACGGCAGTGCTTGCCGGTACGACGACCGATGATCGCATGTCGGCCGCCGAGGAACTGTCTCGCTCTACGGGAGCGGTGATAGTTCCGCCGTACGATAACCTCGCGATCATGGCAGGGCAGGCCACTTGCGGGCTGGAAATCCTTGCCGATCAGCCTGACGCAATGACAATAGTCGTTCCAGTTGGCGGCGGCGGTTTGAGCGGCGGCGTCGCGACGATCGTCAAACTGGTTCGGCCAGCCGCGCGCGTGATAGTCGTCGAGCCGGACGGTGCGGCCAAGCTCTCGGCGGCCTGGCGCTCCGGAGCTCCAGTACGCATCGATCACGCTGAGAGCGCCGCCGATGGACTGCTGGCGGTGAAGATCGGCGCGCGCAATTTTGCTCACCTGCATCGTTATGCGGATGAAGTGATCACCGTGAGCGAAGACGAAATCGCCGAAGCCGCCGCCTATCTCTTTCGCGAGCTGAAGCTCGTCGCGGAGCCGAGCGGCGCGACCGCGCTTGCGGCGCTACTGGCCGGGAAGGTGAAGCCCAGCGGCGAGACGATCGCGGTGCTGAGCGGCGGCAACATCTCCCTGGACGCGCTGCGCGACTTCACCGCGATGCACAACCGCTAGACAGTAGACCGGAGCGCCGCGCGCGGCCGTGCGCAGCTGCGCGCAGCTCTACGCCGCGCTCACTCGCGGCCGCGGTGTTCCATTGTCCGTCCACGAAACGAGCAATCTCCGAATCGTTCCGCGCGCCGTATCCTGTGTGACGCCAGTGGCGCGCAGCGCGGACGTCGTTGGATCGTCATGCAGCGAAATCATCGCCAGCAGCAGGTGCTCGGTGCCGACGCGGCGATGGCCCAGCATCGCTGCCTCTTCCTCCGCGCGACGAACTATCACCTCGAGCGACACCGGCGCCGCCGGGAATCTGCGGAGCGGGAGATCAGCCCCGCGCTCACTCGCGATCAAATCCGCCCGGACCACCACGTCGTCGATGTTGACATCGAGCGCGGTAAGCACGCCGCGCGCGAGCGAAGGACCACATGCTTCGAGTGCCCGCAAAAGCTCCGCGCTTGCCAGCGCGGACGGGCGCCTCTTCAACGACAGCCTCGTATTTCGGAGCGTGTCCTCAGCCCGATCTGTACACCCACTCTTCCACGACATAGACGCCTCCAGAACCAATGCCCGCGACGCAAGGCGGGCCCGATACACGTGAGTCACGTACTGGCGGCGGACGGTTTTCCCGGGAGTTGCGGCTGATCGCAGATTTCTCCCGGCGCCGATATGGAGGTTGACGCCGCACGACGTCGAGGGGTATTCTCCCGCTCCAACACCGCCGCCATGCTTCAACCCCTACCCCTACCAGCGCAGGCAAACGCGTCCGATCGCCGGGGCGGCGTGCGTCCAACCCCCTGGTGGCTGGACCTGCTGCTGGTGCTGTTCGTGGCCGCGATCGCTTTCGGAATCGCGAGAGCCGCGTCGCGCTGGAGTTCGCCGCTCTCGCCCAACGTGCGAATCGATACTTCGATCTCGCTGCTGCCGATGTACGCCGGACTCTCGACGCTGCGCATGGCCGTGGCGTATGTCGTGTCGCTGGTGTTCAGCCTTGTTTATGCACGTGCCGCCGCCTCCAGCAGGACCGCGGAGCGCATCATGCTCCCGGTGCTCGATATTCTGCAAAGCATTCCAATTCTGTCGTTCATGCCTGGCGTGGTACTCGGACTTGCGGCAGCGTTCCCTGGTCGCACACTCGGCCTGGAGCTCGCGGCAATCCTTCTCATCTTCACGAGTCAGGCGTGGAACCTCGCCTTCAGCTTCCACCAGTCGCTCACGACGATTCCACGCGAGCTGAACGAGGCGGCTGACGTGTACCGGCTCGGACTGTGGCGCAGATTCACTCGCCTCGAGCTTCCATTCGGAGCAATTGCGCTGATCCAGAACAGCATGATGAGCTGGGCTGGCGGATGGTTCTTTCTCATGGCCTCCGAGCAGTTCGTGCTCGGAGCCAATAACCTCCGGCTCCCCGGGTTGGGCTCCTACCTCGCCGCTGCCGCGGAGGCGCGCGACACCCGCGCGATTATCTGGGGAATCGTCGCGCTGGTTACGGTGATCGTCCTGCTGGATCAGATACTGTGGCGCCCGCTGGTTGCGTGGTCCGACAAGTTCAAGTTCGAGCAGTCCGGCGGCGACGCGTCGGAATCGTGGATGCTCGATCTCCTTCGCAACTCCGCGGTCGTTGCGTGGTTGCACGATCATACGGTCGCACCTGTGGAGAGGTCGCTCGACCGTCCTCGCGAGCCGCGCAAGCTCTCGATGCCGATAGTGCCACGATGGATGCGCGTACTTGGCGGGCTGCTTCTCGGGCTCGCCGCGGTGGCAATCGTGATCTGGGGCGGCGTCGCCGCGTTTCACGCCGTGTCCGGGCTCGCTGGACGGACATGGTGGACGATACTCGTCGCTACGCTCGCGACGTTCGGTCGCACTCTCGCTGCGCTGATAATAGCGACGGCGTGGACGGTGCCGTTCGGCGTCGCGGTAGGAATGAGCCCCAAGTGGTCGCGCAGGCTGCAGCCGGTCGTGCAGGTGATCGCATCGATTCCGGCGACGGCGCTGTTCTCCGTCCTGCTACTCATATTGCTTTCGCTACCCGGCGGACTCAACATCGCGGCTATCGCGCTGATGGTGCTCGGTACACAGTGGTATGTTCTGTTCAACGTGATTGCCGGCGCGATGGCAATTCCGTCGGACCTCAAGGAAGCGGCGGGTGTTTATGGTGTGACCGGCTGGCGTCGCTGGAAGCTGCTCATCATACCGGCGATATTCCCGTATCTCGTTACGGGACTGATCACCGCGACCGGCGGCGCATGGAATGCGAGTATCGTTTCGGAGTACGTGATATTCGCGGGTCACAAGATAAGTACTGTAGGATTGGGTGCGCTGATCGCCGAGGCCGCCGACGCGCAGAACTTTCCACTGCTGCTGGCGTCGACGCTCGTGATGGCTGGCGTGGTGATTCTTGGAAACAGGCTGGTATGGCGCAAGCTGTATCGTATTGCACAATCGCGTTATCGTCTGGAATGAGGTGGACAGCATGGCAACAGCACTAGCGGCCCCGCCGGCAACAGAGCGAGGCGAGGTAATACTCGAAGCGCGCGCCGTGGACAAGTACTACGGCGACGATCGCACTCCCGTGCTGGACCACGTCAGCGTCGCGCTCCACGCGGGCGAGTTTGTCGCGTTGCTGGGGCCGTCGGGATCCGGCAAGTCGACGTTGCTCCGTCTGTTGTCGGGGCTTATGCCGCCGTCGTCCGGCCGTGTTCTGTCACACGGTGAAGACCTCACGGGGATCAATCCGAATGTAGCGATCGTGTTTCAGAGCTTCGCGTTGTTTCCGTGGCTCACTGTCCTGCAGAACGTCGAGCTCGGCCTGCTCGCCGCTGGCGTTCCGGCCGAACAACGGCGCGAGCGCGCAGTTGCCGCGATCGATCTGATCGGTCTCGATGGTTATGAGGAAGCGTTCCCGAAAGAGCTCTCCGGTGGGATGAAGCAGCGCGTCGGCTTCGCGCGCGCGCTGGTGGTTCAACCGGAAGTGCTTTTCATGGACGAGCCGTTCTCCGCGCTCGACGTGCTTACAGGTGAGACGTTGCGCGCCGAGCTGCAGGAGCTGTGGAGCTCTCGCTCGATGCCGACCAAGGCGGTGTTGCTCGTCACGCACAATATCGAGGAAGCGGTGACACTCGCGGATCGCATTCTCGTATTCGGCGCGAACCCGGGCCACATCCGGATCGAGCTGCCGGGTCTGTCACCGCACGAGCGTGCACACCACGGTCCCGCGCGGCAACATCTCGTCGACGCGATCTATCGCGTGATGACCAATCCGGGTGAGGACGCATCGACGCTCGTTGGCAGGCCGAGCGTTCCCACGCGGCCGGAGCGCCCGCGGCGTTATCAGGTGCTGCCGGACGTGGGAATCGACGATCTCACCGGATTCGTACAGTATCTCTCGTCAATGGGCGGTCGTGCGAACGTGCACGATCTGGCGCGCGATCTCCAGCTGCGTAGCGACGATGTGCTGGCGATCGTCGAAGCCAGTGATCTGCTCGGCTTCGCCGACCTTCAGGATCGCGCAGTTGTGATCACGCAACCGGGCAATGAATTCGCCGATGCCGATCTGGACGTCGAGAAGGCGATGTTCCGGCGATACGCGCTCGCACATGTGTCGCTGCTGCGGCACATCGTGCGCGAGCTGGACGCCTCACCATCGGGCACGCTCGACTCAGATCGCCTCATGGAAGAGCTGGAGGAAGCGTTCTCCGGAGGCGAGGCGCGCCGCCAGTTCGAGACCGTGGTCGATTGGGGACGTTATGCCGAGCTGTTCTCGTACGACGACGCGAGCGGAGAGCTGCGGCTCGACCCGGAGACGGGTGTAGGCGCCGCCGAGGCGCTGAGAGAAGCGATGACCGC
>Ga0134128_10001993_pt1 | contig 25649 bp, 20 predicted proteins | sample KB31754_FD_96462 | JGI IMG/M metagenome (GOLD analysis project Ga0134128, IMG submission 96462) | Terrestrial soil microbial communities with excess Nitrogen fertilizer from Kellogg Biological Station, Michigan, USA - KB3-175-4 | ecosystem: Environmental > Terrestrial > Soil > Unclassified ...
AATCAGGGAAAAAGAGTTGCTGCTCGACGATAAGCATCGCGAGTTGCAGAAGGAATTTGCCGGCAAATATCGCGCCATCATGGGCGCGGAGGCCATCAAGGAACTGCTACGTCGCGTGGACATTGAAAAACTCTCCGAAGAGTTGCGCGAGAAAATGAAGGCAGACCCCAGCCTGCAGAAGCGAATCAAATTCGCCAAGCGGCTGAAAGTGGTCGAGTCTTTCCGCAAGAGTGGGAACCGGCCGGAGTGGATGATTCTCGATGTGATTCCGGTACTGCCGCCGGAATTGCGCCCTCTTGTGCCTCTGGATGGTGGGCGTTTCGCCACATCCGACCTGAATGACTTATATCGCCGCGTCATCAACCGCAACAACCGGCTGAAGAAGCTGATGGAGCTTCATGCGCCCGACGTGATCGTCCGCAACGAAAAGCGCATGCTGCAGGAGGCTGTCGACGCGCTATTCGACAACGGCCGCCGCGGCCGCGTGCTTCGCGGAACGAATAATCGCCCGCTCAAATCGCTCTCCGACACGCTCAAGGGCAAGCAGGGCCGCTTCCGCCAGAATTTGCTCGGCAAGCGCGTGGACTATTCCGGCCGTTCCGTTATCGTCGTCGGCCCCGAACTCAAGCTGCATCAGTGCGGCCTGCCGAAGAAGATGGCGCTCGAGCTTTTCAAGCCGTTCATCTATCACCGCCTCGAAGCCGCGGGCCATTGCACCACGATCAAGCAGGCCAAGGAATTGGTCGAGGCGCAGGACGCGATCGTCTGGGACATTCTGGAAGAAGTGATTCACCAGCATCCCGTGTTGCTCAACCGCGCTCCCACGCTGCACCGCTTGGGCATTCAAGCGTTCGAGCCGGTGCTCGTCGAAGGCAAGGCGATCCGCATCCATCCACTGGTCTGCACCGCGTTCAACGCCGACTTTGACGGCGACCAGATGGCCGTGCACATTCCGCTTTCGCCCGAGGCGCAGGTGGAAGCATCCGTGTTGATGCTCAGCTCGCACAACATTCTCTCGCCCGCGAATGGCGGTCCGCTGGCTGTGCCGACTCAGGACATGGTCCTCGGAATTTATTACCTGACGAAGTCCAAGCCGGGCGCGAAGGGCGAAGGCCGCGCGTTCGGCTCCATCGAAGAGGTGATCCTTGCGCTCGAAACGGGAGAAGTGGAACTTCTCACTCCGATTCGCTTGCGCTACACCGGCGAAGTGATCGACATGACCACGGCGTACGACGATCAGGACGTGACGCACACAGAACCGATCACGCTCAACAAGCAATTCATGCAGACCACTGTCGGGCGCGCCATCTTCAACGACGATTTGCCGGCGGAGATGCCGTTTGTCAACGGGTTGCTCAAGAAAAAGGGCACGCAGCAGCTTTGCCAGTATTGCTACTTGCGCTTCGGCCTTGAGAAGACCGTGCAGATGCTCGACAAGCTGAAGGAACTCGGCTTTTTCTATGCCACCAAGGCCGGCCTTTCCATCGGCATCAGCGACATGGTCATCCCGGGCGACAAAGCGAAACTCGTGGACACGGCCGAGCGCGAAGTCGTCAAGGTGCAGCAGCAATACCTCGATGGCGCCATCACCAACGGCGAGCGCTACAACAAAGTCATCGCCATCTGGAGCGACGTGACCGAAAAGGTCGCCGACGAAATGTTCAAGGCGCTCGAAGTGCAGGACAAGGAAGGCACGATGAATCCGATCTACGTGATGGCCGATTCCGGCGCGCGTGGATCCAAACAGCAGATTCGTCAGCTTTCCGGCATGCGCGGACTGATGGCCAAGCCCTCGGGCGAAGTCATCGAGACGCCCATCACCTCAAACTTCCGCGAAGGCCTCACCGTGCTGCAATACTTCATCTCCACGCACGGCGCCCGCAAGGGCCTGGCCGACACGGCGCTTAAGACAGCCGATTCAGGCTATCTGACTCGCCGGCTGGTCGACGTGGCGCAGGATGTCATCATCAACGAATTCGACTGCGGCACCGCGGACGGGATTTACGTCGAGCCTATCCTCGAAGCCGGCGTCGAAGTCGAGCCGTTGCGCGACCGGGTAATCGGCCGCGTGTCGCTCGAGAAGATCAAAGACTATGAAGGCAACGTCATCGTCGAGATCAATCAGGAAATCACCGAGGAACTCGCGAATGCCATCCAGGCGGCGGGCATTGAACGCGTGAAGATTCGCTCCGTGCTCACGTGCGAGTCTCGCCGCGGTGTGTGCGCGCGCTGCTACGGCCGTAACCTGGCCACCGGGCGCTTCGTCGAGATGGGCGAAGCGGTGGGCGTCATCGCCGCGCAATCCATCGGCGAACCTGGCACGCAGTTGACCATGCGCACGTTCCACATCGGCGGCACGGCCACGCGCGTCACCGAACAATCGAAGGTCGAAGCCAAGAACAACGGTTTCGTGAAGTTCATCGACCTGAAAGTGGTCGAAGGCCGCAACAAGATCCTCATTTCCATGAATCGCTCCGGCCTGATCGCCGTCGTCGACGAGAAGGGCCGCGAGAAAGAGCGTTACCACGTGGTTTACGGCGCGCGCCTGAAAGTGGACGACGGCCAACCGGTCACGCTCGGCCAGGTGATGGTCGAATGGGATCCGTACACTTTCTCGATTCTCACCGAGACGGGCGGCACGATTCAGTTTAAGGATCTGCAGCCGGGCATCACCATCGAAGAGCAGGTGGACGAAGTCACCGGGTTGTCGCAGCTCGTGGTCACGCTGCCCCCGGGCGACGAAAAGCATCAGCCGATGATTCTGGTCCGCGATCCGCAGGGCCGCGTTCGCAAGAAATACCTGATGCCGTCACGCGCCCACTTGATGGTCGCGGACGGTGACGAAGTGCAGCCCGGCGACGTGCTCGCGAAAATTCCCCGCGAGACCACCAAGACGAAAGACATCACCGGAGGTCTGCCGCGCGTCGTGGAACTATTCGAAACGCGCAAGCCGAAAGATCCCGCCGTCATCAGCGAAATCGATGGCGTGGTCAAATACGGCGAAATCGTCAAGGGCATGCGCCGGATTTTTGTCGAAAGCGAAGACGGCGGAAAAGTTGCCAAGACCATCAAGGAATACTCCATTCCGCGCGGTGTGCACATCAACGTGCAGGAGGGCGAACGTGTCCGTGCCGGCGAGCCGTTAATTGACGGCCCGCTCAACCCGCACGATTTGCTGGCCGTGCTCGGCGAAAAGTTCACGCAGGCTTATCTGGTCAACTCCGTGCAGGAGGTTTACCGCCTGCAGGGCGTGAACATCAACGACAAGCACATCGAGACCATCGTGCGGCAAATGATGCGCTGGGTGAAGGTGGAAGACGTGGGCGACACGATGTTCCTCCTGGAAGAGCAGGTGGACAAATTCCGCTTCCGCGAGGAGAACGACCACGTAATCCACGACGGCAATCGTCCGGCCACCGGGCGTCCGCTGCTCCTGGGAATCACCAAGGCGTCGCTCTCGACCGACTCGTTTATCTCCGCGGCCAGCTTCCAGGAGACGACGCGCGTCCTGACCGAAGCGGCCATCTCCGGCAAGGTGGATTATCTGCGCGGCCTGAAGGAGAACGTCATCATGGGCCGCCTGATTCCCGCCGGCACGGGCCTCGACCGTTATCGCAGCGTGCAACTTCTCACCGAAGTGCCCAGAGAAGAGCCTGAGGCAGAGGAGCCGCAGCTCACGCCGGAAGAAGCGGCGGCGCTGGATTTCCTGCGGAAAGACACCGACACGATCGTCGAACCCTAGGCGAGAAGTCAGGCGAAAGAAACGGGCGGCGTGCCAGACAAGGCGCGCCGCCCAATTTTTTGCAAGCTCGCATTGCTCGCCTGGATGGAGGTTCGCGCCTCCGTCCACTCATCGAATCTCCCTCATTGAACCTGTGGAAACTCGTTTCTCTTTACGGTTTGTCGCGGTAATCATGCTGCCTCTACAATCGTTTTATGCCTTCTCCGTGCGTGGGCTAATGTGTTGAAGTTTCAATTAACGATCCTGAATTCCCTATGACAGACGAGAAGAAACCAGAGACCGGCGCGCTTTCCCAATGGAAAGAGCTTGAGCGTCGCGAATCGTCTTTGTGGCGCACCAGCCTGCTGCTTCTTTTGCTGCTGGCCTTCACGATCGTCTTCACCATCACGCAACCGGCGCACACACTGCCGGGCCACTCCCGGCTTCTGTCTCTTGGGCTGATTATTTTGGTTCTGCTTTTCGGCGCGTACGCGTGGATGCAGAAACGCAAGATCGCGCAGCTTCGCGGTTTCGTGCAGGGTTACGCCGAAGGGCACGCCGGACCGCCCAGCGATCAGCAGCTGGAAAAGTTGTTTGAGGTTGTTGCTCGTTCGCAGCACAGCTTCCGCGAACTCATTGATAGCTTCGACCGCATCGCCTTTAATATTTCGCTCGACGGCCAAATCCGCGTCATTAACCGCGAATTCGCAGATATTCTCGGTCTGCCCTTTGCCGAAATCGTGAATCACCCGCTTGAGGACTTCGTCGCCGAGCCCGCCCGCGCGCAAATCGAAAAAGCGTTGCCGCGTTTCATCGAAAAGCGCTCGTGGAGCGGCGTCGTGCGAGTGCGCTGGAAGGCAACCCCGGGAATGGTTCGTTTCTATGAGTGCACGTTGTACGCCGTCGTGAAGGATGGCGAAGTCACCGGCGCCAGCGGCCTGGCGCGCGACGTCTCCGCGCAGCGCGAAACTGAATCGCGTTTCACCGATCTTTTTGAGACCCTCCACGAAGGCGTCTACTTCAGCGCGCCCGACGGAAAGCTTCTCGACGTGAATCCGGCCTTGGTTCAAATGCTCGGCTGCGGAAACAAGGTGGAATTGCTCGCCGGCAAACTCGGCGACTATTTCGCCGATCTGCCGCAATGGAATTCGCTATTCGACGAGTTGCGCGAAACCGGCTTCTTGCGTGACCGTGAAATCGTTCTCCGTCACAAGGATGGCTCGCCCATTCACGCTCTCAACTCCTGCGTCGCAATCCGCGATGCTTCGGGCAGCTTTGTTCGCTTCCAGGGCTCCCTCGTGGACATCACGGAACGCCGCAATATTGAGCGGCGCCTCGGCGAGGAACAGGAATTCGTGCGTCGCCTGGTCGCCTGCTTTCCAGACATCATTGTGGTTCTCGACAAGCACGGCCGGTACACCTTCGTCAGCCCGCGCGTCCAGGAATTTCTCGGCTACACACCGGAGGAATACGTCGGCATGGACCTGGGCGGGCGCCCGCACCCTGACGACCGCGCCTCCGTCATGGAATTCTTCAGCAGTCTCGTCGCCGGAAAAACGAGTTTCGGAACCGTGGAATACCGCACGGCGCACAAAAACGGCGGCTGGAGAACGTTTCGCGCCAATGCCGGTCCGCTCACCGACGCGGAGGGGAGAATCATCGGGATCGTCGCCTCGGCGCGCGATGTCACCGAATCGAAACGGCTCGAACAGCAGTTGCTCCAATCGGAAAAACTGGCGGCCATCGGCCAGATGGTTTCGGGAGTTGCACACGAATTGAACAATCCTCTTACGGCGATTCTGGGCATGAGCGACCTGGTGCGCGAGCGCGCCACCGATGACGCTTCGCGGCGGCAAATTGAGCTTGTTCAGAAGCAGGCACGCAAGGCCGTCGAACTCGTTCAGGGCTTGCTGAATTTTTCCCGGCCGTCGCGCCCCAAAAGCCAGCACGTTCGCCTCGCCGAATTGATAAACCGCGCCATCGAGCTTCAGCAGTTCGTGCTCGCCAGCCGGAACATCACTGTCGATTTTGACGCGGCGTCACAATCGCCGGAGATTCAGGCAGACCCCAATCAAATGGTTCAGGTGTTCGTGAATTTGCTCGCCAATGCGGAACAGTCCATTGCTGCGTCACGCGATCACGGGAAGATCAGCATCAGTATCGCCGAGAGGGAAGGCAAAGCGGAAATTGTGGTTGACGACGACGGGCCGGGTGTTCCAGCCGAGATTCGTTCGAAGATCTTTGATCCCTTTTTTACCACGCGCCGCTCCACCGGAGGCACGGGTCTGGGGCTGACGATCTGTCTGGTGATTGTAAAAGAACACGGCGGCACAGTCGAAGTGCAATCATCTCCTGCAGGAGGCGGACGCTTCCGGATTCTCCTGCCCGTTTCGCGTTCCGCGCCACTGTCGGCCGCTGCGCCCTCGTCCATTCCGCGGAATGACGGCATCAAAGGTTGCTCCATTCTCATTGTGGAAGACGAGGAGGGAATTCGCGAGTTGGTCGAGGAGGGCCTGAAGGCGCGCGGCGCCGCCGTGGAGAGTGTTCGCACCGGTGAAGAGGCGTGGGGAAAAATTTCCGCGCGCTCTTATGACGTCGTCGTGTGCGATTTCAATCTCGGCGGAGTCAGTGGTTTGGAATTATTTGATCGGGTGCGCAGCCGGCCCGGGAGCCCGAATCATCCAAGGTTTCTCTTCATCACCGGAGAGATTGTCGATTCATCGCAAATCGCCGCGTTGGAGGCGAAGGGTTCTTTCGCTTTGCAAAAGCCTTTTCAGATGGCGGAGCTGATCTCGACAATCGAAAAATTCATCGCGCCCCCGGCACCGTAGTGATGGGCGGAACGGAATATTTATTTCTCGCCCTTCGGTTTGCCGTGCGCGGCGTCGACGCCAAAATCCCACATCAGCAGATTCACTCCTTCTTTGGCGGAAATTTCAGCCAGAACATATTCTCCCGGCTTCAGCGGCTGGCCCAGCGTGAAACGGTAGACCCCTTTCGCCACTTCCCAAATTTGCAGCGGCATTGTTTTTGCCTTTTCTTGCTGCTGCGTGAAAAAACTGTCGATGTCTTCGATATGCCTCTTGTTGCCGTGCACGTGCGCCTCGATCAGTTCCACTTCCGGCTGGGCGGGATCAGTGGTCCGCAAATAAAATTCCGGCGATGGATTTGTGATTCGAAATGACGCGTGCGCGCCATCAAGATCGATTGCGCGCCGTGAAGGCAGGATCGGCACGGGCACGACCATTTGCTCCACCAGTCGTTTCTTGCTCAGTTTGCTGGACGCCGCCGACTGCTGCAACGGGAAAATCCCCCGTCCATCCAAAATGAAGAATCCTTCGCCCGGCGGCAGAAAAACGCCTGGAAGAATTTCGAGACTGGCATCCACGTCCAGCGGAGCGACCTTTGCCGCCGCTTCTTCCGCTTTCAGTTTGGTATCGAGCGCTTCCGCTTGCTGAGCATCAGCGGCCTGTGCCTTTTTCGTGGCGTCCCAATCCACCATCGCAGCGGGCACCTCCTCCCATTCGCCGCGTTCCACGCTGAAATAGCGCACGCGATCACCTTGGACTTCGTAGCTGCTGGCAATCTGCGATGTGCCATCCTTCATCACCAGCTTCTTGCCTTTTGTCAGGGTAGAACCAGCCGATTCTTGCTGGTTTGAAGTGTTCTGGGCCACTCTGGCGCTCGCGGGCTGTGGCAATAATATCGGCAGGCTAAGAGAGCCCACGAATGCCACAAAAACGACAGCTCGGATTTTAGTCAAGGTTTGCATTGTTGTTCGCGAAAACGTCCCGTGCCTGTTGTTCTAGGATGCCGATGCGCCAGGACTCGTTTTCCGCGCGCATCAACTGAGTCTAATCCCGCACACGTTGCGGGGCAATTCAAGACATGGGCCGTCAGTAGGCGGAGCAGGAAGAGGGATTCGTTTTCGGGCGGGGGCATGCGAACACAAAAGTAGCGGGTGGATTGCGAACGAAGGTCCAAACGGCGCGCGCTAGTGTTCGCAGCGCGGACAGAGGACGTTTACAATCATGAGATCCGAATCCGAAAACAGCCACTTCTCGGCTCCGGCGCTGGCGGCTTCGGCGGCGCGAATCAGCGAGCCAAGCTGCCTGCTCTGTGCCCAACTGCGGAGGTGATCCAAGCAGATTCCCGTTAGGCGGGATACCTCGTCTTCAGTGAACTGTTTCTGGCCTGATCGAATGGTGACCACTTTTTCTTTCCTTCTCGATAAGCTTCACTGCCTTATCGTCCCATCCCCACCAAATCTCAAGCACGAATCATTCCAAACTCAAATGCCAGTCTCGTCAGTCCCAGTTTTACTCTGCTAAGTTACCACAAAACTATAGGTTACCGAAATCCAGACAAGCAATCTCCGCACGGAGTGATTTCTGGCGCAACTCGTAACATGGGAAATCTTTTGCCCATCCTTTGGATGTTTCTACGGTTTTCGGGAGGAATATTGTTTTGAGGAGAAGTTTACAACAGCTCAGATCAAGAACCCGCCGGCATGCTCGAACGCATTGGCCAGTTGCAACACGCGCGATTCAGCGAACCGTGGGCCAAAGATTTGCAATCCAACGGGTAGTCCAGCCGAGGTTGTGCCGCAGGGAACGGAAATTCCGGGGATTCCGGCCAGCGATCCAGTAACTGTATATATATCAGCAAGATACATTGCCAATGGATCCGTGGTTCGCTCGCCTAGACGGAACGCCGTTGTCGGCGAGGTGGGCGTCACGATGGCGTCGACTTTTTCAAATGCCAGGATGAAATCGCGCGCGATCAGGCTGCGAACTTTCTGCGCCCGCAGATAATACGCATCGTAATAGCCCGAGGACAGTGCATATGTCCCCAGCATGATCCGCCGTTTCACTTCCGGGCCGAATCCTCTGCCGCGCGTCTTCTTGTACATTTCGCGCAGCGAATCGGCGTGGACGCGAAGGCCGTAGCGGACTCCGTCGAAGCGTGCCAGATTCGAGCTTGCTTCGGCGGTTGCAACAATATAGTAAGTCGCGATCGCGTACTCGGTGTGCGGCATTCGCAATTCGACCGGTTGGCAGCCGATTCTCTTCATCAGCTCGATGCCCGCCTCTATTTTCGCGCGCACTTCCGGCTCCATGCCTTCGCCGAAATATTCCGCGGGAATCCCAATGCGCATTCCGCGAATCGGCTTTTCCATTTCTTCGAAATAATCAGATTGCGGCACAGCGGCCGACGTCGAATCGTTTGCGTCATGGCCCTCGATCACGGAAAGCACGGCCGCGGCGTCGCGCACGGTCCTCGTAAACGGTCCAATGCGGTCAAGCGAAGAGGCGAACGCTATCAATCCATATCGCGACACACGCCCGTAAGTCGGCATCATCGCGGGAATTCCGCAGAACGCTCCCGGCTGGCGAATCGATCCTCCTGTGTCCGTTCCGAGCGCAGCCACGGCCAATCCGGCCGCCACGGCAGCAGCCGAACCGCCGCTCGAGCCTCCGGGCACGCGATCCGTGGCCACTGGATTCTGCACGGGGCCGTAGGCGGAGTTCTCGTTCGAGCTGCCCATCGCGAATTCGTCGCAGTTCGTTTTCCCCAGGATGACGGCGCCTGCCGACTCGAGTTTTTCCACTGCGGTCGCGTCATACGGCGGGACGTAATTTTCCAGGATGCGCGAGCCGCAGGTGGTGCGAACGTCGCGCGTGCTGATCACGTCCTTGATAGCCACGGGAACGCCGGCGAGGGAAGGGAGTTTTTCGTTGCGCGCGCGAAGTTGGTCGATGCGCTCCGCTTGCGCATAGGCGCGCTCGGGCGAAAGCGCGAGGAAGGCATTCAATTCCGGATTTCTTTTTTCGATGCGCGAACAAAATTCCGCCGTGAGTTCCCGCGCGGAAATTTTTTTCGCTTCGAGCGCCTCGCGAACGGCAGGAATCGTCCAGGCATTCGCGGCGCTCATCGCTCGATCACCTTGGGTACGCGAAAATACGGCTTCTTCGCCTCTGGCGCTTGCGCCAGAATCGCGTCCGCGACATCGCATTTGCGGACCACATCGTTGCGCAGCGCTCCATCAGGACTCGCCGCGGACTGTAGCACTTGCGCCATTGGCTCGACTGCGGAAACATCGAGCTGCTTGAGTTTGTCGATATAGGTGAGGATGGCGTCAAGCTGGCCGCGAAACGTTTCCACTTCCGATTCGTTCAGCTCGAGATTCGCCAGTTCGGCGACATACAACACCTCATCGCGGCTGATTTTCATGGCTTATGAGTAGACATCGGTCTGCGAATGAAGGGAATGTGATTGTTATCGACTTCGTAGGCGAGACGCCGGCCGGCATTTTGCGCAGGCTCGACGCGAATTTCATTCACCAGGTGGCTGCCCCATGAACGATTCACGCGCTCTCGAATTTCTTGATTGAGCAACTCGGCTTGCTTTTGCCATTCGCGCGAATCCGCTTCGACGCGTAGAACGCCTTTCACGTAAGCCGCCGGGCGAATGTGCGCTGCCAGCGCGTCGCCGACAAGCTTCGGCCACGCCGCCTTCAGCCACGTCCGCGCCGCCTGCGGATCCTTCATCCGCCGCAGCGCAGCGCCCAGAAATTCTCCGGCTCTCTCCATGGAATTTACGATTCTAACACACCGCAGCGTCCCGCAGCTGTACCTGGAAATAATCGCCGGCGGCAGGACTTAGGCGAGGCCGAGCTGATCAGCGACGCCGCGCATCGCCTCGACGCAGGATGCGATGTGCTCCTCCAGCGGAATGCCTAATTCCTCGGCGCCCACGCGGACATCGTCGCGATTCACGCCGCGCGCGAATGCCTTGTCTTTCAATTTCTTTTTCACCGACGCCGCCTCAACCTCCGCGATTTTCTTGCTGGGTTTCACCAGCGCGCAAGCGGTGAGAAACCCGGCGAGCTCGTCGCAGGCAAATAACGTGCGGTCGAGCGCCGATTCGCGCTTCACACCGGTGTAGTCCGCGTGCGCGAGAATGGCGTGAATCATTTCTTCCGGATAGCCATGCTCGCGGAGAATCCGCGAACCTTCGGCAGGATGCTCCGTATCCGCACGATGCTCTGCATTCGGCCATCGTTCGTAGTCAAAGTCGTGCAGCAACGCGGCCTGTCCCCACAATTCCTCATCCGCGCCCTGCTTGCGGGCGTAGGCGCGCACGCACGCCTCCACCGCCAGCGCATGCTTGCGCAAATTTTCATTTTGCGTGTACTCGCATAGCAATTTCCAGGCTTCTTCGCGGCTCGGCAAGTTCGACACTTGTAAGTCCTCCATGCTGAAAGTTAATAAGCGTATCAAAAAATAGGCGCGTTCGGCGACCCGCGTGCTAATCATCTCCATCGATTGATTTGCAGGTGAGCCAGGGCTAGAATTGACTGCGATTGAGAAACAGAAAAAAAGGGCTTGACTCCAGATGGGTCGGCAGAGAGAATGTCGCTCGCGCCGGTTTCTGCCTTCCCCTTTGTGACCCGTTCCTTCCCTCCGCACAGCCGGAAAAGTCTGCGAGGAACCGTTGGGTGAAAAGAAAGTAGAGGAAGCCGGTTCAGAGATGGACCGGGAAGTGGTTCGTTGCAATGTTTGCGGGCTTGTGCAATACCGCACACGTACGGACAATTGCCGGCGTTGCGTGCGCCTGTTGCCCTCGAAGGTGACGTTCGTCATCCCTACGCCTTCCGCACAGGACTTGCCGGGCGACGATCGTCAATTGCTCGAAGATTGGCCGAACCGCGAAACCGTGGAGAATATCGGTCAGCGGATTCGCCAGTTGCGTGAGTCCCGCGGCATGACGCAGAGCCAGCTACAGGCACGCTCGCGCGTGTCGCGTTCCTATCTTTCGCGTATCGAGAGCGGGCAAATGACGCCCAGCCTCGGCACGCTGGAGAAGATCGCGGAAGCGCTCGGCGTCGGGCTGAATCGCTTTTTCGTGCCCGAATCCACGGGGCAGACGCTGCTCGAGGATCCATTCATCCAGGGATTGCGTCCGTTTCTGCGCCAGCTCGATTGGGCGCAGTGGCAATCCATCCTCAAGCGTTTGCAAGCGATCAGCGACCACGTCAGCAACAGTCCCATGATGCGGGCGCCGGTGCAGCCGATGCAGCAGCAAATGCAGCAATCGAAGCTGTCGCAGCTGTCGTCGCGACGGCATGGGACCCCGATGGCGTCTGCTCATCGGTAAGGGATACCACAGAAGTTTGCTTCCCAGAGGGCGCCGGGCAGGACGCTCGGCGCTTCAGGCTTTTCATTTCCCTTTTGTGAACTGATCTTCCCAATTCCGATTCGCGCTTATCAAATCGGGCCGCGCCATTCTCGTTTTTTAATGTTTGGGCGCGAAATTCAAGGGGGCGAGCATCGTAACCATCCACACGACGAATACCACGACTAGAAAAACGCCCAGCACAATTAAGCGCTTGCTGGGGCCGTCGCTATCTCGTTGAGCTTGTGGCTGGAAAGGTCCGGCCATTGTGATGGCTCCTTACGCTCGTGCGTTCCAGCAAGCATGACCCGGGCCGATTGTTCCGAGTGTATCGCAAGGATCTCAAATAAAGCGAACTTTTGCGTCTGGCCGTTTATTCAAATGCACACTATCGATGAAGCGCACCTGGCGGTCGTCGTAGGTGAGGACGAGCGAGTGAGTGCGCACGCCTTCGCCGAAGAAACGCACGCCGCGCAGCAGATTTCCTTCCGTCACTCCCGTGCAGGCAAAAATCATTTTCTTGCCGGGAGCGAGCTCATCCGTTTTGTAAATCTTCTTCGCGTCGGTCACGCCCATTTTTGCCAGCCGTTCGTGCTGTTCCGGAGTTGAGACTACGAGGCGCGCGGTGATTTCGCCGTTCAGGCATTTCAGCGCCGCAGCCGTGAGGACGCCTTCCGGAGCGCCTCCGGTGCCCATCACCGCGTGCACACCGGAGCCGAGAACGGCCGACGCGATTCCGGCGGAAAGATCGCCGTCGCTGATCAACCGGATGCGCGCGCCTGCGTTACGAATTTCGGTGATCAGCGATTCATGCCGTGGCCGATCGAGGACGATCACAACCAAATCTTCGACCAGGCGGTCGAGCCGCCGGGCGATCGCTTTCAAATTGTCCTTTACCGGAGCATCCAATTCGACGGCGCCACGGCACGTGGGACCCACAACAATCTTCTCCATGTACAAATCGGGCGCGTGGAGCAATCCGCCTTTTTCGCTCGCTGCGAGAACTGTGATGGCATTGGGTTCGCCGGTGGCGCACAGATTGGTTCCTTCCAGCGGATCGACGGCAATATCCACAGCCGGATAGCTGTCCTTGTGCTTGCTGGCCAAGCCGACCTTTTCGCCGATGAAGAGCATGGGCGCTTTGTCACGCTCGCCTTCGCCGATAACGATAGTGCCGTCCATGCCGACCGTATCCATTTCGCGGCGCATCGCCTGGACGGCGGCATCGTCGGCTCTATGGCGGTCGCCCAACCCCATGGTGTGCGCGCAAGCGATGGCGGCCTGTTCGACGACGCGGAGAAATTCGAGGCCGAGTTTATCTTCCATTGCGGGCTCCCGTATATTTGCGAAAATCGCTCATCGAACTGGCAGGATCAAATAGTGGAAAATATTTTTTCATTCGAACGCCGCGATTCCGGTGATGCGTTCACCGATGATTAATTTGTGCACGTCGTGCGTACCTTCGTAGGTGGAAACGGATTCGAGGTTCATCATGTGGCGCATGATGCAGTAATCGTCGACGATGCCGTTGGCGCCAAGAATCCCGCGGGCCATGCGCGCCGTTTCGAGCGCCATCCAGACGTTATTCATTTTCATCATGGAAATGTGCGAGGGATGCACGCGCTCTTTGTCTTTCAGGCGCCCGACTTGAAGCGCCAGGAATTGCGCCTTCGTAATTTCGGTGATCATCCAGACGAGTTTTTCCTGCACGAGCTGGTGCGATGCGATGGGCTTGTTGCCAAATTGCTTGCGTTCCTTTGCGTAACGCAGCGCCGTGTCATAACAGGCCATGGCCGCGCCGATTGCGCCCCAGCCGATTCCGTAGCGCGCCTGATTGAGGCAGGATAGCGGCCCGCGCAGACCTTCGACGCTCGGCAATACGTTTTCCGCGGGGATTTTACAGTCGCTCATCGCAAGTCCCGAAGTTACCGAAGCCCGCAGCGACCATTTGCCGTGAACATCCCAAGCCTTGAATCCCGGCGTTCCTTTTTCGACGAGGAAACCGCGAATTTTGTCGTCTTCGCATTTTGCCCACACGACGGCGACGTCGGCGAGCGAGCCGTTCGTGATCCACATTTTTTCGCCGTTCAAAATGTAGATTCCGCCTTTGCGAACGGCGCGAGCGAGCATGCCGCCGGGATTGGAACCAAATTGCGGCTCGGTCAACCCAAAGCAGCCGATGGCTTTGCCGGCAGCAAGTTGCGGAAGCCACTTCTCTTTTTGTGCGTCGGAGCCAAACGCATAAATCGGATACATCACCAGCGCGGACTGCACGGACGCGAAGCTTCGCAGACCGGAATCGCCGCGCTCGAGTTCCTGCATCACCAGGCCGTATTCCACATTGGACATGCCCGCGCAGCCGTAGCCTTTCAAGTTTGCGCCGAAGAAGCCGAGCTCGGCAATTTGCGGCAACAATTGCATCGGGAATTTTGCGTCGCGATTGCATTGCTCGATGATAGGCAGCACTTGCTCGTCGACAAATTTGCGCGCGGTCTGGCGCGCCAGTTTTTCTTCGTCAGTCAGCAGGGAATCGAAGTCGAGGTAATCGACTCCGGAAAACGCAGGCATACGAACTCTCCTTTAATAACGAAACGGATAAGCGAGAAGGCAGACAAGAATAGCATTCCTGAAGCTCGCGCGAAACGTCCACCGCAGCGCCAAATGGCGGTAATTGCAAGAGCGCTTTTTGTGCCGATTAGAATCCTCTGTCACCATTTGTTTTCAATAAGTTACAGATAATTCTAATAATTTACTGTACCGATTAGAATTGCACGAAATAGCAATTCCGTTCGGCTAATGCTACGTCGCTCATGGCTGTCGTCTCGCAAATTTTGATTCTGCTTCCTGAAAATAAACTAGCACGACGCGGAGAGTTTGTGCAGGGGCAGCGTAGTGGACAGAGCGCCGATAGTCGCATCGAACTTTTCGCGGAGAGTTGTTCCAGTTGGAAACTGAGGATTTTTCCGCGATTGGGGCTGGTTGACGAGGCAGAAAAGGGATGCGATAATTGCTGGCTTTGCGATGCGTTAAACGTGTGTCTTAGGGCGGCGGCGAGCCGCTGAATAAAGAAAATCCAGGGAGGCGAGTCAGACAGTTGCGATAGTGTGCGATGGCGATCCTGCAACAGCTCGGCTGGTTGTTCCTCAAGTCGGTACCCACCATTATTCTTTTTCTTTTGTTTTACTGGTTTTTGCGCGTGAATTTTTTCAAACCGCTGGAGCGCACTCTGGCCGAGCGGAATGCGCGCATCGCCAAGGCGCGCGCGGAAGCCGAGGCCGTCCAGGCCGCAGCGAAAGAGAAACTCCATACCTATGAAGACGCGCTGAAAAAAGCGCGCGCGGGTGTGTTTGCGGAGCAGGAAGCGGCGCGGCAGGTGGCTCTGGAGGAACGCGCGAAACTGCTGAACGGCGTGCGCAGGGCGGAGCAAGGCACGGTGCGCAAGGAAAAGGAGCGCATCGCGCGGGAATTCGAGGCAGCGCGCGTGCAACTCGAAGGCGAAAGCGCCAATCTGGCGGGACAGATCGCGACGATGATTTTGGAGCGCCCGGGCGCGCCGCTGCGAGGGGCGCGATAATGCGGGCGATTTGGCGCCGGTTTGCGCGCGTCGCGAGCTCGACAGCGGCGATGGTATTCGCGCTGGCCGTGTGCGCAGCACCTGCGCTTGCCTCGACGAATCCCGAGGAAGCCGCCGGGACGACTACCGGCTGGGTTTATCGCTGGATCAACTTTGGAATTTTTGTTGCGGTGCTGGTGTGGGTGTTCGTCAAGAAGACGCCACCGTATTTTCGCGGCCGGCAGCAAGCCATTGCGGCTGCGATTGCAGAGAGCGCGCGAGCACGAGAAGAGGCGGAGCGCCAACAACGCGAAGCAGAAGCGAAAATGGCGACGCTCGAAACAACGGTTGCGGAATTGCGGGCGCGAGCGAAACGCGAAAGCGCCTCGGAAGGCGAGCGCATTCGGGCGTTGGCGAAGGAAGATGCGAAGCGGATCGAGTTGGCCGGCCAAGTGGAAATTCGCGCCGCCGAGCGCGCCGCAGAAATGGAACTGAAAGCAATCGCCGCGCGCGTGGCCATCGAGCGCGCGGAAGCGCTTCTTGAACGGCAGATGAGTCCGCAGACGGACGCGTCGCTCTTTCGCGGATTTGTCGCGGAGCTTGCGGGGAGCGCGAATTGAGCGCGCTGGCGCAGCGATACGCGGCGGCGCTGGCGGATGCGGCATTTGCGCATAATGTCGTTGAGAAGATCAAGCGCGAGTTGGGCGAGTTTGCCGCGATGCTTGAGAATTCGCCCGAATTGCGGAACGTGCTGACGACCCCGGCGATTGGCCCCGGCGCGAAAAAGGCTGTGATTGGCGAAATTGCGCAGAAAATGGGCCTGGATGTTGAAGTGAAGAATTTTCTGTTTGTGCTGGTGGACCACGGGCGAACTGGAATTCTAGACGAGATTCGGCAGGCGTTTGAAACGGAAAGTAACGCGCGAATGGGAATCGTGGATGCGAAGGTGACTTCAGCGCGCGAGCTTTCGGAACAAGAGAAGGTGGAGCTGTCGAGGACGCTCGAACGCGTCACAGGCAAAAAAGTGCAGACGCAGTATCAACTCGACGCCAGCCTGATCGGCGGAACAACAGTGCGAATCGGCTCGACAATCTACGACGGATCGGTGCGCGAGCAGCTCAACCGGCTGCGCACGCGGCTCGAAGCTCAATAGGAGCAGTGAATGGCGACAATCAAGGCTGACGAGATCACAAAAATAATCCGCGAGCAGATCGAGAATTACCGGCAGGTGATGGCGGTCGAAGAAGTGGGCTCGGTCATCTCGGTGGGGGATGGCATCGCGCGCGTTCATGGGCTGGACAAGTGCATGGCGGGCGAAATGCTTGAATTTCCGCACGACGTGTTCGGCATCGCCCTGAACCTGGAAGAGGATCAAGTCGGAACGGTGCTTCTGGGCGACTACACGGAAATCAAAGAAGGCGACACGGTGCGGCGGACGAAGAAAATCATGTCCGTGCCCGTGGGCGATGCGCTGATTGGGCGCGTGGTGAATCCGCTGGGGCAGCCGCTGGACGACAAAGGACCGATCGCCACGGACAAGCGGAATCCGATTGAGCGTCTGGCGCCGGGCGTGATTGACCGCCAACCCGTGCGCGAGCCTTTGCAGACGGGCATCAAGGCGATCGACGCGATGATTCCGATTGGCCGCGGGCAGCGCGAGTTGATCATTGGCGACCGGCAGACCGGCAAAACCGCGATTATTCTGGATACGATTATCAACCAGCGCGGCGGCGACATGATTTCGATTTACTGCGCCATTGGGCAGAAGCGGTCAACCGTGGCGCAGGTGGTGAAAACGCTGACCGACAGCGGCGCGATGGAGCACAGCATTGTGGTGGCCGCGACGGCGTCGGAACCTGCGACGATGCAATACATTGCACCCTTTGCGGCATGCGCCATCGGCGAATATTTCCGCGACGCGGGCAAGCACGCTGTCTGTTTCTACGACGACCTTTCAAAGCACGCGCAGGCGTACCGCGAAATCTCACTGCTGCTGCGGCGCCCTCCCGGCCGCGAAGCCTATCCGGGCGACGTTTTCTTCCTGCACTCGCGGTTGCTGGAACGCGCCGCAAAACTGAGCAAGGAACTGGGCGGCGGCTCGCTTTCGGCGCTCCCGGTGATTGAAACGCAGGCGGGCGACGTTTCGGCATATATTCCGACGAACGTGATTTCAATCACGGACGGGCAAATTTACTTGGAATCGGATTTGTTCAACGCCGGCATTCGTCCCGCGATCAACGCGGGCATTTCCGTGAGCCGCGTCGGCGGCAACGCGCAAATCAAGGCCATGAAGCAAGTGGCGGGCACGTTGCGGCTGGACATGGCGCAATTCCGCGAGCTCGCGGCATTCGCGCAATTCGGTTCGGAATTGGATAAGGCCACGCAGGCGCAGCTTGGCCGCGGGCAGCGGCTTACGGAGATCCTGAAACAGGATCAATACCAGCCGCTCGCCGTTGAAAAACAAATCTTGATTATTTACGCTGGAACGAACCGCTATATTGACGATTTGCCGATTGAGGACGTGCGGCGATTCGAAAAGGAAATGTACAGTTTCGTCGAAACGAATTACAACGGCGTGCTGAAGGCGATTGCGGAGAAGAAAGCGTTCGACGACGCGCTGCGCGCCGACGTGAAGAAAGCGCTCGATGATTTCAAGGAGCGGTTTGTGCCGAGCCATAGGACCGCGGAGGCTGCCACCGCCGCGAACTGAGCGGCGCGTGAAACCGTTCCATGCCCACCCTGCTTGATTATCGCCGGCGCATCCGGTCTGTAAAGAACACGCAGCAGATCACGCGCGCGATGAAATTCGTGGCGGCGGCGAAATTGCGGCGGGCGCAGGAGGGTGTGTTCCATGCGCGGCCCTACGCGAAAGAGATTCGGCGCGTGTTGCAATCAGCGATGCAGCGCGTATCCGAGCCGCAGCATCCGCTGCTGGAAAGAAGGCCCGAGCAGCGCGTCCTGGTGCTGGTGCTCACGTCGGACAAGGGCTTGGCGGGCGCATTCAATACCAATGTGCTTCGCAGGGCGTCCGAGTATCTGCGGCAACTCCAGGGAAAAGACGTGCAATCGATCGCCGTGGGTCGCAAGGGCGTTGAAGCGTTCCGCCGGCGGAAATGGAAACTTGCCGGCGAATATTTGAACGTCTCCACGCACGTGGAGTTCCGCCATGCCGAAGAAATCTCCAAGCGCATCGCGGAGATGTATTCGAAGCACGAAGTCGATGCCGTATACGCCGTCTATAACGAGTTCAAGAGCGTGATGGTGCAACAGCTTCGCTTGATGAAGTTGCTGCCGCTGGATCCGGAATCGTTCGCGGCCGCTCCGGAAAAGAAGGCTGAACTTCTGGAGACGGTAGATTACATTTACGAGGAACCGCCGGAGGAAATTTTCGCGCATCTCGTGCCGCGTTATCTGGAGACGGAAATTTTCCGCATCCTGCTGGAATCGGCCGCAGCGGAACATGCGGCGCGCATGACGGCGATGGATGCGGCCACAACAAACGCCGGCGAGCTGATTACGGAATTGACGCTCGACATGAACCGAATTCGACAGGCCAGCATCACCAAGGAAATTATTGAAATCGTAAGCGGCGCCGCCTTTGCGGCGTCGTCATAGGCAAGGGAGCTTTCCGATGGCAGAAGATTCAAAGGCGGCAGAGAAAAAGGGCGAACACGTCGGCCACGTCGTCCAGGTGATCGGGCCGGTGGTGGACGTGCAATTCGAGGAAGGCCATCTGCCGCAGATTTACAACGCGGTGCGCATCACCAGCGAAGGCTTTGAGGTTCCGGAGCCGCTCGACATCGTTACCGAAGTGCAGCAGCACTTGGGCGAAGGACGCGTGCGCGCGGTCGCGTTGAAACCGACCGAGGGTGTGGTTCGCGGAATGAAGGCTGTCGACACGGGAGACGGGATTTCAATTCCCGTGGGGCGCGGGACGCTGGGGCGCATCCTCAACGTGCTCGGCGAGCCTGTGGACAAGCTCGGCCCCGTGGAGGTGAAGGAACGCTGGGCCATTCATAGGCCGGCTCCCGCGCTTGACCAGCAATCCACGTCGCTCGAAATGTTCGAAACGGGAATTAAGGTGGTCGATCTGATTGAGCCGTACCTCAAGGGCGGCAAGATTGGATTGTTCGGCGGCGCCGGCGTGGGCAAGACGGTGCTCATCATGGAGCTGATCCACAACGTGGCGATGAAGCACGGCGGCGTGTCGGTATTCTCCGGAGTGGGCGAGCGAACGCGCGAAGGCAACGATCTGTGGCTGGAAATGAGCGAAGGCGGCGTTATTGTACCGGGAAATTCGGAGAAGTCGCGTGCCGCGTTGATTTACGGGCAGATGACGGAGCCGCCCGGAGCGCGCCTGCGCGTTGGATTGACCGGATTAACCGTGGCGGAATATTTCCGCGACGCGGAAGGGCTCGACGTGCTGCTTTTCATCGACAATATTTTCCGTTTCGTGCAGGCGGGTTCGGCAGTGTCCGCGTTGCTGGGCCGCATGCCTTCGGCGGTGGGATACCAGCCGAACTTGAATACGGAAATCGGCGAGTTGCAGGAACGCATCACTTCAACGAAGAAAGGTTCGATCACTTCGGTGCAGGCGATTTACGTGCCTGCGGACGATTACACCGATCCCGCGCCGGCCGCGACGTTCGCGCATCTTGACGCGACAACGAATTTGAGCCGCCAAGTTTCCGAGCTTGGCATTTATCCCGCCGTCGATCCGCTGGCGAGCTTCTCGCGCATTCTCGACGCGCGCATTGTGGGCCAGGAGCATTACGACGTGGCGCGCTCGGTGAAATCGACGCTGCAACGTTATAAAGATTTGCAAGACATCATCGCGATTCTCGGCATCGAGGAATTGCCCGAGGAAGACAAGCTGATCGTGGCGCGCGCGCGCAAGATTCAGAAATTCATGTCGCAACCCATGTTCGTGGCGGCGCAGTTCACCGGCCTTGAGGGTAAGTACGTGAAGGTGGAGGACACGATTCGCGGGTTCAAGGAAATCGTGGAAGGGAAGCACGACGATTTGTCCGAGCAGGCATTTTATATGGTGGGAACGATCGAAGAGGCGCGAGAAAAGGCCGAGAAGATGGCGGCGACGGCGTAGATTTGAAGCGATAAGGCGAAAACAAGAAAATGCTGCCGGAAAACATCGAGCTCAACATTGTGACGCCGGAACGATTCTTGTTAAGCGAGACTGTGCAGTCCGTCGAATTGCCGGGCAAGGAAGGCTACATGGGAATCCTGCCGGGGCACGCGCCGCTGCTTTCCGAACTTGGTGTTGGCACGCTTTCATATCGCAAAGGCAGCGATGTGGAGTTCTTCGCGGTGATCAAGGGCTTCGTGGAAGTCTTGCCGGGGAGAGTGATCGTGCTGGCCGATGCTTGCGAGCGCGCCGGGGAAATCGACGTTACGCGGGCGCGGGCGGCGGTCGATAAGGCGAAGAACGAGATGGCGAAGAAATCGTCCGCGGATGCGGATTGGGATCGCCTCAGCTTCGCATTGAATCGCGCGCTCGCGCGCCTGCAGGCGGCCGCGAAGGGCGGCGTCGCTGGCGCCTCCGAGGAAGTCTCCCGCCATTAAAAGCTGCAAGCTGCCGCCACGTTACCGCGAAGTTGTTGCTTGATCCGCACCGTGAAGCGCCTCGATTGAATCTGCGACGCAAGTAGGGCATCTTTAAGAGTAGAAGAAACGGAGTCTGTCGAATGGCTGTGATTACCATGTACAGCACGCGGTGGTGCGGCGATTGCTGGAGAACGAAACTCTTCCTGAAAGAGCGCGGGATCGAATTTCGTGAAGTGGATATCGACAAGTCGCCCGAAGCCGAAGCGCTGGTGCTACGCGTCAATAATGGCCGGCGCAAAGTGCCCACGCTGGAAGTGGAAGGCCGGTATTTTGCAAACAGCCCGTTCGATTCTTACACGCTTGCCGAAGAACTAAAAATCCCCCTGAATTCTTGATGGGTTGACGAGTTGGTGCGAGCTCAGCAAGCCGCAGAGTCCCTGCAGGTTCCCTCGATCTCAGTTGTGCCGTTACGACGGGGCCGCGGCTTACAGGAACGGAAGAAAATGCAGATTCCCTGCCTGCGGCAGACAGGCTCCTCGCCGTCGCTCGTCGGAATGACAACGACTGGAGTTTTTTATCACGCTGCCAGATTGCTCTCTATTGCGCCGCGATGCCGCGAGTGTAGACGCCGGCGACTTTTAGTTCGGGAGTGAGGAGGACGAGGTCGGCGTCGGCGCCCACGGCGAGGACGCCCTTTTTTTTCTCGATGCCCACGCGGCGCGCCGGATTGAAAGTGCCCATGCGCACAGCCTCGAGCAATGGCACGCCGAGGCGCACCATATGTTGCAACGCGCGATCGAGTGTGAGCGTGCTGCCCGCGAGTTTGCCCTCGCGATTGCGGCATACGCCGCCTGAAACAGTGACGTCGAACGTCCCCAGGCGATAGCTGCCGTCGTGCATGCCCGTCGCTGCCGTGCCGTCGCTGACCAGAATGACCAGGTCAGGGCCCTTGGCGGCCAGCAGCAAGCGTATCGCGGGATCATCGACGTGGACGCCGTCCGCGATGATTTCGGCGGTGACGGAATCGTCGGTGAGCACGGCGCCGAGCACTCCCGTTTCGCGATGCGAAAAGGGACGCATGGCGTTGAAGACATGGACGGCGTGGCGCGCACCGCAGAAAATCGCGTTATGGGCTTGCTCGTAGGTAGCATCCGTGTGGCCGAGCGCAACAACAATGCCGCGCGCGTAGCCGTGTTCGACCAGGCCAAGCGCGCCGGGAATCTCCGGGGCGAGCGTAAGAATCCGCACGTTGCCGCCCGCCGCTTCGAGGTAACGATCGAGAAGTGGAATGGAGGGCTTGGCAATGGCGCCCGGCGGGTGAACGCCGCGACGGTTCAAACTGATGAACGGCCCCTCGAGATGAATGCCGACGATCTCGGCGGTGGGCGTTGCGGGCTCGCCGGTGTTGGCCGGGCCGGCGATGTAACGCGCGATGTCTTCGAGGCAGCGGCGCGTTTCGTCGGGCGGCGCGGTGACCGTCGTTGCCAAGAGAGAGGTTGTCCCGTGGCGCGCGACCGTCTTCGCGACGGTCGTGAGAGCTTCCTCGGTGGAAGACATCACGTCGTGTCCGCCCGCTCCGTGAATGTGAATGTCGACGAAGCCCGGAATCAAGATCATGTCGCGCGCCAGGACTTCTTTCGCGTCGGCAGGGAGCTCGATTTCGTCGCGACGTCCGATACGCGCGATTTTTCCGTCTTCCACGAGGACGACGGCGTCGCTGATTTCTTCATGCGGCGTCAGGGCGCGTCCCGCGTGTATGGCCAGGGAAGGCATAGCGAACCATCCTACTTGAACTCAGTGGTACTCGTTGAAAATCATAATGCGGGGTTGCAAGAATGTTACGCTCCGCTACAATCGATGGGCTCGCAATCGGTCCGGAGGATACGCATGGCAAACGACAAGCGGTTCATGGCCTGGAAGCGCCACCACAAAAAGCGGAAGTCGGCAAAGGCCAAGATGAAGCTTTACGAGCAAGGAAAGCTCGCGCACGACAAACTTCCGGCGCTGGCCAAGACGTTCCTAAAGCGCAAACAGCGTTCGCTGGCAAAGGCCGAATAAGTTCGCGCAAAAACAAAAAAGGGAGGCATCCCTCAGGAGTGCCTCCCTTCTTGTGGCTTGCCGCCTCTCGTCGCAGTTCGGGGAACGCGAGGCACTTGCTCGGGTAAAGCCTGTTCTACTCGCCGGTGCCGGTAGTCGCCGCCTGAGTTGTGGTTCCAGCGGTCTTGGGCACGCTCAGATAACCAGTGATTTTATTCTTTCCCACTTGATTGATGACGAGCTCAAGCGGCGCCTGGAAATCGTGCGTGTAGAAGTAAATCGGCTCGTCGGCGGAACGGTTCTTCTTTTCGAACCGCTTGTCGTCGACGAAGAGATACATGCTGAAGGATTGCTGCTTCACGTTCGTGCCGCGCAACTCGACAGTGAGAGAGCCGACGTGTTTCCGGGTCCCCTTCTTGTCCACGGTGAATTCGTAGATGTTGCGCTCGCCCATCTGGCGCAATTGTGAGATTTCATCGTGATTCCGCGCGATTAGGTTGCCGAACTGGTCGCGTGCCATTTGAAGGTTCTGCTTGGTCGAGTCCAAGTCAGTCTTGACGCCGTTGACGTCGCCACTGAGCTTGTTAACGTCGTCCGAGTTCGCCTTCGTAGCCAGTTGCGTGTTCACCTGATCCTGCTGCTGTTGGAACGCGGCGAACTGCTTGGCATCCATGTCCTTGATCTTCTTGGCTTGGTACCGGGCACTGGCGAGCTCGCTTTGCGTCAGCTTCAGGCGGTTGGTGATGACGCTTACCTCGCCCTGCACTTGCGCTTGAGCCTCTGCAGCCTGTTGCAAGCGCTGTTCAAGAACAGTTTGCGCCTGCTTGTCAGCCTGCACCTGCGCGGTAAGGGCTTGCTGATTGCTCTTGGAAGCATTCTCAGCGCTCCAGCCAATACCAAGCGCCACCAGTGATACTATCGCTAGCACTACAACGCCAATTCCAACCCACCGGGGAGTCGCCGCTTCCTGCGGCACAACCACTTCACGCTCTTCGATCATCGAGTTGCTCCTTGAAACTTGAATTCCCCCTGCCGAAAGCATAATGAGCACGGGTATCGCCAATCTCGTTCTGGCGGGCTATGTTTGGCTATATTGTTCAATAGAAGCATGTTAGGGTGGACTGGCCATTGGAACAGGGGTACAGGAATCTCCGTATGCCCTGCAAATTTTACATGTATCTGTTGTTTCTGCACTGAGGTCGGCGCCACCTAATAGAATGCGTGCCGGGGACGGGGAGTCGGGAGGAAATTCAAAGGCGGCGCTCTGTACCAAAGGTGCAAGGGATGTGGCACTCTCGCATTCAAGTTGAGCCATAACAAAACGCCCGGTGTTCGGGCGCGCCCGTAGCTCCTCGGCTAATTCTTGAAGGCCGTCGTTTGACTGCGTCCCCCCGCCAAATTCGCAGGTCGGGAAAGCAGAAGTCAGGAAAAAGCCCCACGCTCACAAACCCGAGCATGGGGCACCCTAAAAGTCAGAGCCTACATGCTTGGGCCACCCGCCAAAGGGGCGCGGCACCCACGAGCACTTCTCCTAGAGTGGCCCACCCAGTGCCAGAGTCCGACGAACGCATCTCTTAGGGTGCCCCACCCGCCGTGGAACTGGATCTTCCGAGCCTTGGTCGTCAAACAGCCACCAAGTCTACTTGGACCAAGGGGCCGACAACGTCATCTAATCAGCCCACCGAACGTCGTTGATCTATTGCCCTTGTGAAGGTCTCGTTGAATTTGTTCGGCTGCCATTGCGAATGCGCGAGACAATGTCCCAGACTTGGTTTAAGTCGTCTGCCTGTCCTGTAATCAAGATCTCCAATGAGCCAAGCGACCTACAGTCCCATGAAACGCCGATGGGAATCTTCTTACCTTCTGCGGCGGGGAGCGCGTTGCCACCAACGCAGTCCAACGTCTCGCTGTCTAGGCTGATCTCGCGGTGCAAAACTGCGTCTGTGCCTCTTTTCTTGTATTCAGAGGTAACGAAAGATTCCCAATAATTGATGTCTTTTAACGGTGGCTCTTCCAGTAGTGAAATGGTTGCTGGGAGGTGGGTGCTGTTGCTTGACATTCCCTTGGCGTGATCCAGCCTAATTAGAATCTGGTCGCCAGGGCCGTAGTCGTTGACATACCAGTTGATCGGAACGGGAATGAGATAATCGCCAAGCCTCAATACGCCGCCATGCCGTACGTGCCAAACCCAGGCAGTAATACGAAGACGTTCCCCATAGCCCGACCACCCAGCAAGTGCGACCGCGACAACGAGAAGAATTTGCGTCAGCTTACGTTTCGACATTGCACCTCCCCCGGATGAGTCACGCTTGACGTTTTATCGTTGCTACTGAGAGGGGCGGGTGGCGCATGCTTGGCGGCATGTTTTCCTCTTGTGACATAGCAACAACGGGCCGATGATACCACTGCGCCAGTTCACCGAACATTGACTTGCTCGGCCTTGCGGTGGGTGCCGCACCCTTTGCTGTTTAAGGGTGCGGGGTTCTTCGGTTCTTCAAGCTCGAAACATGCGAAATAAATTGCTCCGGATTTATGGCCACGGGCATTTGCATTTCATTACGTTTAGTTGCTATCGGAGACAGAAACTGCTGGGCACAG
>Ga0134128_10001994_pt1 | contig 25638 bp, 28 predicted proteins | sample KB31754_FD_96462 | JGI IMG/M metagenome (GOLD analysis project Ga0134128, IMG submission 96462) | Terrestrial soil microbial communities with excess Nitrogen fertilizer from Kellogg Biological Station, Michigan, USA - KB3-175-4 | ecosystem: Environmental > Terrestrial > Soil > Unclassified ...
CGGGATGGAAGACGGCGAGGAAGCGCCGCGTGACCATGTCGTAGATGCGCCTGTCGTCGGAGCTCATTTTGTCGAGCTTGTGCTCTGAGCGCGTGGGGATGATGGCGTGGTGGTCGGTGACCTTCTCGTCGTTGACCACGCGCGCCAGCGGCAGCAGATCCAGCGAGGTGACGTACTCGGCGCCCTTGCGGTATTCGGGCTGCGCGCCGACCAGCTCGGCGATCGGCTTGATCTCGGCGACCATGTCGCTGGGCAGGTAGCGCGAGTTGGTCCTGGGATAGGTCAGCGCCTTGTGCTCCTCATAGCAGCGCTGCGCGGCGCCCAGCGTGCGTTTGGCGGAGAAGCCGTAGCGGTTGTTGGCCTCGCGCTGCAGCGTCGTCAGGTCGTAGAGCATTGGCGCTTTCTCGCGCTGCTCTTTCTTGTCGAGCTTGGTGATCTTGCCGGGCTTGTCCTCGCACGCGGCGACGATCGCCGCCGCCTGCTCGCCCGTGGCGATGCGTGGCTTGGCGCCCGCGTGGTAGCGGCCCTGGTAGGTGCGCGCGCCGTCGGCCTCGAAGCTCGCGTCGACGAGCCAGTAGGGCTCGGGCACGAAGGCTTTGATCTCCTCCTCGCGGCGCGCGATCAGCGCGAGCGTGGGCGTCTGCACGCGCCCCAGCGAGACGGCGCCGTCGAAGGAGCTGCGCAGGCGGATGGTCGCTGCGCGCGTGGCGTTCATGCCGACGATCCAGTCGGCCTCCGAGCGCGAGCGCGCGGCCTGCTCCAGGCGCGCGAAGTCCTCGGACGGGCGCAGCGCCTCGAACGCGCTCTTCATGGCCGCGCTGGTCATCGAGTTCAGCCACAGCCGCTGCACGGGCTTCTTGCCCTTGGCCTTCTCGTACAGGTAGGCGAAGATCAGCTCGCCCTCGCGCCCGGCGTCGCAGGCGTTGACGACCTCGGCGATGTCGTCGCGGCCGATCTGTTTGGTCACGACGGACATCTGCTTGCGCGAGCGCTCGTCGCGCACGACCAGCTTGAAGCGGTCGGGGACGATCGGCAGGTCTTCCATGCGCCAGCGCTTGAACTTGGCGTCGTACTCGTCCGGTTCGGCGAGCTGCACGAGGTGCCCGACGGCCCACGTGATCACGTGCTCGGGACCCTCCAGCACGCCCTCGCCCTTCTTGAACGGGCCCTTGAGCACGCGCGCGAGGTCCGTCCCGACGGAGGGCTTCTCGGCGATGACCAGGGTCTTGGACATGGCGGTCAGCGTAGCGGAGGGTGCTAGCCGCCGATCGGCGCGCGCGGATTGGCGCCCCAGAAGACCTGCGTGCCGAGCATGCCGATGAGCGTGACGAACACGAGGTTCAGCACCATCGACTTTGCGGTCGCAGTGCCCACGCCGACGGGGCCGCCGCTGGCGTTGTAGCCGTAGTAGCAGGCGACGAGCACGATGACGGTGGCCATGCTCATGCCCTTGATCACGCTGAACAGCAGGTCGGGCGCGTTCTGGAACTGCCAGAAGAGCAGCAGGAAGCCGCCGGAGGAGACGAAGCCGAGCTGCTCGACGACGCCGAGATAGGAGCCGAGGAAGGCCACGCCGATCGCCGACACATACATGAACGGCAGCACGATCCACGCGGCGAGCAGGCGCGTGGCGCAGAGGAACAGCATGGAGTCGATGCCCATCACCTCCAGCGCGTCGATCTCCTCGGAGATGCGCATCGCGCCGAGCTCGGCGACGATGCCCGTGCCGACCTTCGCGCACATCATGTAGCCGAACGCGTAGGGCACGGCCTCGCGCAGGTCACACCACGCGGCGAACACGCCCGAGTAGGCGGGCGTACCGGTCGACAGCGTGAAGTAGGCGCCGCCGATGCCGCACACGCCCAGCCCCATCAGGAACACCAGCGACCAGATGACGAGCGTGGAGCCGACGATCAGGATGCCCGCCTGGCGCAGCGCCTCACCGAAGAAGCGCAGCACGCGCAGGCTCCACACGTCGCGCACGACGCCGCCGCCGAAGCGCGCGATCTCGCCGGTGCTGGCAAGCCACTCGCGTGGAGTGGCCAGCTCGTTCACTTGATCACCAGGATGTTCGGATGCGTCGCCAGCAGCGTCTGCGTGAAGACGTAGTTCAGAGCGCCGATGCCCAGGAAGGAGACGACGACGGCTTCGTTGACGGCGCGCCCGACGCCCTCGGCGCCGCCGGAGGCGGTCATGCCCTTGTAACAGCAGACGATCGCGATGATCGCGCCGAAGCAGGTGGACTTGAGCACCGAGCCCCACAGATCGGTCGTGGAGGCGTTTGCGAACAGCGTGCCCCAGAACGGCCCGAGCGGCTGGCCGTTGACGAGCTCGGCGGCGATGCCGCCGAAGATGCCGAACAGCAGCGCGTAGATGTCGAACAGGCCGGTGATGACCATGAGCGCGAGAAAGCGCGGCACGACGAGGTTCTTGACGGGGTCGACGCCGAGCACCTGCAGCGCGTCGAGCTCCTCGCGCACCTTGCGCGCTCCGAGATCGGCGGTGATCGCAGTGCCGGCGATGCCGGCGACGACGAGAGAGGTGATCAGCGGGCCGATTTCGCGGATGGCGGCGAGCACGAAGAAGCCGCCGAGGCGGTCGAGCGCGCCGAACAGCGTAAGGAAGTTGGCTGCCTGCAGGCCCGGCGCGCCGTAGCTGATCGCAACGATCGTGACGAGCAGCGGAAACCAGACCAGGCGCAGCGCGAACAGGAACTGCGAAACGAGCTCGCCGCCATAGGGATAGGGAGGAACCAACGCCGAGCGGATCGTCCGGCCGGTCAGCAGCACGACGTCGCCGAATTCCTCGAGCACGCGGCCGGCGGGCCGAAGCGCTCGCTTGAGGCCATCGCGGCCGCCGCCGATCGCAGCGATCGGGCCTGTCGCGCGAGCCCCGCCGGTGCCGCCACCCTCTACTGCCATATTTATTAGATTACTAGTTGACTAGCACACTGTAAATCCTGTCTCTCAATCGGTAGCCTTTGTTTATGGTCGACAAGCCGGAACAACGCGCGGCGCCGGACTCCGAGGGCTCGCCTCTGTCGACGCTGGCGATCGACCGCCAGGCGGAGGTTCCCGTCGGCGTTCAGCTCGGCTGGACGCTCTGCTCGCTGATATCCGACGGCAGCTTCGCGCCTGGCCAACGGCTGCCGACGCTGCGCGAGATGGCGCAGGCGAGCGGGCTGAACGTCAACACGATTCGCGCCGTGTACCAACGCTTGGAGCAGAAGGGCCTGATCGAAAGCCAGCAGGGCAGCGGCACGTTCGTCGCGCGGACGTCCGCGCGCGGCACGGCGGTGGGAACCATCGCGGCCACCGCGGCACGCGCCGCCCGCGAGAACGGCGTCAACCCGCGCGCGGTCGCGGCGGCGCTGTACGTCGCCCCCGAGGCGCCGGCGTCGATCGGCGACGAAGCAGCCGATCTGTCGCAGGTCGGCCAGCGTCAGCTGCTGCGCCGGCAGATCGCGGCGTTCGAGTCGGCGCTTGCGGAGATCGAAGCGGCGAACCCCGGCGTGGCGCCCGGGCCCCAGACGGCCGGCGCCGGTGCGAGCGCCGGCCCGGCGCTGCTCGGCACGGACGAGCTCGAGCAGGTGCGCACGGCGCTCGTGCGCCGGCTGGCCGTGGTGCAGGCGGCGATCGACGCGCGCGAGCAAGCGGACGCCGACGAGGCGCCGCCCGCGCCTCGCGCGCCGAGACGCAAGGGCGCCTCGCAGCCGGCAGCGGCGGGGGACGCCAAGAGCGCTAAGCGAGCGCGTCGCCCGCGCGCGACGGCACGCACGCTTCCGGCGGGCACGTGAGCCGCAGCGCGCATGCAGCCCGTCGCCGCCCAACTCGACGCGCAGCAGACACGAGAGCAGCCGCGGCTGCTGACGCTCAAGCGCGTGGCGATGGCCGCTGCCACGGCGTTCGTCGCGGCGAACATCTGGACGGGCTGTCCGCTGCTGGCCCTGTGGATCGGCTCGATGGCCGTCGGCAAGCAGACGCTCAGCATGGGCGCCGTCGGCATCGTCGTGGTCGTGCTGGCAGTGCTCGTGTTCGCCATGGCGCTGCTGCTGACGTGGCTGAACAACGTCTATGACGAGCTGACGGGCCGCCATCGCGTGGAACGGCGCTCGGCGTGGCTGCGCAGCATGCGCGCGGAGTCCGAGCGCCACGTCAGCCAGCGCGCGGGCGTCACGGCGCTGGAGCGCATCGTGATGGTCAACGTGTACGTCGCCGTCGTCACGCTGGTCGTCTGGTACGTGTTCTTCGCCGCGCCGCCCGCGCCGACGCTCTGCACGATGCACTGCTGACGCGGGCCGGCGCGGCGTCTCGCCGCGGGCCCGTCAGCTCGCCGCGCAGCCCTCGGTGCTGACGCCGCGGCCGGCCGCGGCGCGCGCCTGGGCCTGGGCGAGCAAGCGCGCGACGGTCGCGTTGGCGACGCCGTAGCCCCCGCGCTGCCTGCCGCCGACGGTGCCGGCGAAGACGGTCGTGAGCACCGAGCCGTCGACGCCGACGAGCGGCCCGCCGGAGTTTCCCGGGCGCACGAGCCCGCGCAGCGGCGTGAGCAGGCGGCGGATCGGCCCGCGGCCGTAGGCGTCGTCGGTGAGCACGGTCTGCGTGCGCCCGACGCGACCCGGGCGGACGTTCAGCGGCCCGTCCTGGGGATAGCCGAGGATCGCGCCGCCGCGACCGGACGGCGGTTCGTGCGCCAGGCGCAGGCTTGCCAGTCCCAGGCCGGGCACGCTCAACACGGCTATGTCGTCGGTCGCGTCGAAGGCGACAGCGCGCGCCGGCAGGCTCGGCGAGCGTCCGTGCGCCTGCACGGTCGTGTCGCTCTCGCCGGCGACGACGTGCGCATTGGTGACCACCGTGTCGGGCCCGGCCACCCATCCCGAACCCTCGACCGCCAGCCCACAGGCCGTGCCGAGAATGCGCACGACGCTGCGCGACGCCGCTTTGACGCCGGCAGCGCGTGCGATGCGCGGCGGCGGCGCCGCCACGTCGGGCGCCGGTCCGGCGATCGACGGCAGCGGGTCCAGGCGCGCCAGCGCGTTGAGGATCGGGCCGGAGGGCGGCAGCAGGACGTTCAGCTCCTGCAGGATCGCCGAGCGCTGGATGTCCGCGCGCAGGCTCTCCTGGTTGGGCGCCTGCGCGACGACGGCGGCGACGATCCACACGACGCCGAGCGCCAGCGCCGCTCCCAGCGCCGCGCCGAGCAGGCCGTCGAGCACGCCGATGCCGGGCAGGATCAGCGCGCGACGCACCCTGAAGGCGAGCCCCTCCATGCCGCCGGCGAGGATCGCGCCGGCGAAGAGCCCACCGAGCAGGCCGAGCGCCGGCGCGTAGGGCGAGGAGGAGCCTTCGTCGAGCAGTAGAGGAGCCAGGCGAGTTCCGAGGAATGCTCCTATGGCGAACCCGCCGAAGGAGAGCACGCCGACGATGAACCCCCGCCGGAAGCCGAAACCGGCGAGGATTGCCGCAAAAGCGACGATGATCCAGTCGAGCCCCGTCACCCGCCATGTTCTACCGCGCTCTGACTGACAAGCAGACGCTGCGGGTGCGGCGCGCGCGCCCGGTCGTCGCGCTGGCGGCCGTGGCGTTTGCGATCGGGTTGATCGTCGGCGCCAACAGCGGCGCCTCCTCGGCCGACTCGCTGGCCGGGCGCTTCGTGGCCGCCTGGGCGAGAAGCGACTACACGGCGATGTACGCGGACATCGACTCGGCCTCGCGACGCTCGCTGAACGCAGACGAGTTCGCCTCGGCCTACCACGAAGCGATGCGCACGGCCACCGCGACGAGCCTGCGCGCGACCGGCAAGCCGCGCAGCGCGACCGGCGGCCTGATCAGCGTGCCGGTGGTCGTGCACACCCGCCTGTTCGGCACGCTGACGCTGAGCGTTCTCCTGAGGATCGCCAGCGGCGCCGAAGGAGGCGACGCGATCGCCTGGTCGCGCTCGCTGACCTTCCCGGGAATGCAGCCCGGCGAGACGCTCAGCCGCCGCACGACGCTGCCGCCGCGCGCGAAGCTGCTCGCCCGCGACGGCTCGGTGCTGGCCGAAGGCGAAGCGTCGCAGGCCGGCACGCGCAGCTCGCCGCTGGGCGAACTGGCCGGCGCGGTCGTCGGCGAAGTCGGCCCGATCCCCAGCTCGCGCCGCATCGCGCTCGAAATGCAAGGCGTGCCGTCGGACGCCGACGTCGGCACGAGCGGTCTGGAGCGGGCGCTGGACGCGCGCCTGCGCGGCACGCCCGGCGGAGAGCTGCTGGCCGCGAACGCGCAGTCCGGACGCTCGGGGCGCGTGCTCGCGAGCGTCGCGGCGCACCCGGCGCACGCCGTGCGAACGAGCATCTCGCCGACCGTGCAGCGCGCCGCCGTGGCGGCGCTCGGCTCGCGGCTCGGCGGCGTCGTCGCGCTCGCGCCCAGCGGCCAGATCCTGGCGGTCGCGGGCATCGGGCTGGACAGCGTTCAGCCTCCCGGCTCGACGTTCAAGATGGTCACGCTCACGGGCGTGCTCGACGCGCATGTCGCCAGCCCGCGAACGGAGTTTCCGTATGCCACCTACGCGACGCTCGACGGCGTCAAGCTGAGCAACGCCAACGGCGAGGAATGCGGCGGCTCGCTCGCGCTGGCGTTCGCCGTGTCCTGCAACTCGGTGTTCGCCCCGCTGGGGGTCAAGCTGGGCGCGCCGCGGCTGGTGGCGATGGCCGAACGCTTCGGCTTCAACCACCCGCCGGGCATCGAAGGCGCCGCGGAAAGCACGCTGCCGGCCGCGTCGAGCATTCAGGGCGAATTGGACGTCGGCTCGACGGCGATCGGCCAGGGACGCGTTCAGGCGAGCGCGCTGCAGATGGCGATCGTCGCCGCCACGATCGCCGACGGCGGGCGTCGCCCGCGGCCGACGTTCACGCCCGAGCGCCTGGCGCCCGGTCCGCGCGTGACCAGCGCAAGCGTCGCGCGCACGGTGCGGCGGCTGATGATCGGCGTCGTGCGCAACGGCACCGGCACCTCCGCGGCGATCCCCGAAGTGACGGTCGCCGGCAAGACGGGCACGGCTGAACTGAAGACCGAGTGCACGTCCTCGCAAGCGCAGTCCGACGAATCGGCCTCACACGAATCAGACGCCTCCGGCTGCGTGGGCGCCGACAGCGAAGCCAGCAACACGGACGCCTGGTTCGCCTCCTTTGCGCCCGCGCTGGCGCCGCGCGTCGTCGTCGGCGTGCTGCTCGTCAAAGACGGCGCCGGCGGCGACACCGCCGCGCCGGTCGCGCGCGAAGTGCTGGAAGCCGGGCTGAGAGCCACGCGCTAGACGTCGCGACACGGGCGACTCGGCCTGGGGCGTCGCGCTGGCGCGCGGACCTGGGCGCCGTGGGCGGAGGGGAGCGTCGTGGATTAGACGTCGAGCTCGGCCGAGGCCGTCTCGGCGGAGTTTTCGGGATCGACGATCGTCAGCTTCAGCGGGCGGTTGTCCAGCGAGACGATCTGGATCTTGAACAGCAGCAGCGCGCCCTGTGTGGTGCCCTGCGAAGCGATCGAATCGGCGACGGGCAGACGGCCGTCGCCGGGCACCGAGCCGGCGCGATAGGCGAACGGGTTGGCCGCGCTGGGCGCGATCGGCGTGTAGCGGTTGCCCTGCGTGTCGGTGATCGTCAGGTTCGTGGCGGCGGGCAGCGGGCTGGAGGAGTTGTTGTAGACCTGCAGGAACACCGCGAACCACTCCTGGCCCGGCGCGAGCTTCTGCTGGGCCGGCGAAAGGCCCTGCAGGTAGGCGGAGTCCTCGGTGGTGTACGGGTTGAGCTCGCGCGAGAGCTGCACCTCGTAAACCAGCGGGCCGACGTCCAGGTAGGGCGCGTTGGCGCCCGACTCGCCGGCGTAGGTGCCGGTGGTGACCCGTGAATGAGAGTCACCGCACGCCGTCAGCACGCTCGCCGCGAGCAGGACGAGCGCCAGGAGCGTGAGCTTGCGCAGGCGGGACATGCGACGCGGCAGTCTATCCGGCGGCGACCGTTACGCGGCTTCCGCGATCCTCGCCGCGCTCGATGATCGCGCGCAGGCGGCGCATCGCGCGGCCGTTCTTGCGTTTGAGCCAGCCGCGCGCGCCAAGCGACTCCACCAGCCGGTCCGACAGCGTCGCGGGCATCGTCTGCAGCGTGAAGCGCACGCGCGTGGTGCCCGACGCCGCAGGCGCCAGGTCATAGACGCCGAGCGTGCGAATGCGGTTGTTCTTGCCCGTGCGGCCCGCCTCGACGATGCGATGCGGCCGATCGACCTCGACGAACGTGGCGTCTGCCCAGCTGAAGCGGTTTCCGGGCGCCTTGACGCGGAAGCGCGCTCCGGCCCCGCGTCCGATCGAGTCGATGCGCGTCAGGCGCCAGTCGACGATGAAGTGGTCGGTGAACTCGCTGTGGTTGGCGATGTCCTGCAGGTAGTCGAACACCTGCTCGCGCGGAGCGGAGATGATTGTCGAGACGGTCACGGGGTCCACGGCGACCGCCAGTCTAAAGCGCACCCGGCGGATGCGGCGCGCGGCCGGCTGCCGCTAGGCCGCGCGGGCGGTCAGCCTGACGGTGTGCCCGTGCTCGCAGTGGCGCACGATCTCGCTGGCCAGCGGCGCGTCGCGGCGCAGCATGCGGCACAGCTCACAGACCACTTCGCCGCCGCGTCCCTCGTAGAGGTGCACGTGCTCGCCGGTCAACGGCGTGCGCCCGCAGTCGGCGCAGCGGTCGCGGTCGGCCTCCAGCGCGCCGACGCCGCGGCGCAACAGGTGGCGCTCGAGATGCTCGACGTGCTTGATCGCAGAAGCCATGGCGACTCGGATTTCGCCGCCTGGCGCGGTCCTCCTGCCATGCGGCGCACGTGACGCCGACGAGAGTTTGCGGCCTCTAGTCTGTGGGTACGAATCCGCTTGATGGGGAGCTGCGAGGAGAGAGGCCGAGATCTGCGTGCGCCTTTACGGAAAATGCGGCCTTGCGGAGCTCGCCGTATAGGACAACTTGTTATGATCGCCACGATCTTTCTTTGACGAGGAGCACCCGCGACGGAGCGCCTGGCATGAAGGAGGAGAGCATGGAGCTACTTAGTTCTGGGACCTTTGTAGGAGCAGGCTCGTTCTGCTGTCGTGACTGCGGATACGTGCTCACGCTGACCGGCCTCGACACGCTTACCGACTGTCCGGGCTGCGGCGGCGGCGATTTCGCGCGCGCGTCGCTGTTCAGCGGCGACTCGCGCTCGGACACACAGCAGACGGCCCAACACGGCGGGATGCTGTCCGAGCCCGCCTCGCACGATCGCGCCGCGCAGCTTGCGAGCGCGCGCGCGGACATCGAGCAGCCGGGCGAGTACCTGTGCTTCGAGGAGGGCGGGCGGTCGCACACCGTCGCGCTGGCCCGCGAGTGGACGCGCATCGGACGCAGCCTGGCCGCTGACGTGCGCTTCGACGACCCGACCGTCTCACGACGTCACGCGCTGATCGTGCGCCAGCCCGACGGCGTGCGCGTGCTCGACGACCGCAGCCTCAACGGCGTGTTCGTCAACGGCGAGCGCATCGAGGGCAAGCTGCTGGCCGACGGCGACGAGATCATCGTCGGGCGCTATCGCCTGAGCTTCATCGTCGTTGCGCCCGAGCGTCTGGCCGGCGCGACAGCCTCCGGGCCGTTCTCGCTGTACGGCGCCGGCTGACCGAGACACAGCGCCCCCCGTCGCACGCTCGCCCTCTGGCGGGCGACGGGTCGGCGGGCGTCCGTGCGCCGTCGGCGTGCTTCGAAGCGTCGGCGCGTCGGCGCGTCTGCGTCGGCGCGTGGCGCACGCCGCACGGCCGGTCGGCGCGTCTGTCCGCGGACACGTAATATCGCCGGATGGCCGAGACGATCGCTGTGCTCTCGCAGAAGGGCGGCACGGGCAAGACGACGACCGTACGCACGCTCGCCGACGCATTTCGCCGCAGCGGGCTGCGCACGCTGGCCGTCGACCTCGACCCGCAGGGCAATCTCTCCGACTACTTCGACATCCCGCCCGACGCCGAGCCGACGATCGCAGACGTGCTGGCCGGGCGCGCGCAGACGGCCGAGGCGATCCACGAAGACCTGATCCCCGCCAACCTGACGCTCGCCGAAGCCGAGCTGATGCTCGGCGGCAAGATGGGGCGCGAGCTGACGCTGCGCCGCGCGCTCGCCAAGGCCCCAGACGAGTACGAGCTGATCCTGATCGACTGCCCGCCGTCGCTGGGACTGCTCACGGTCAACGCGCTGGTCGCCGCCGACCATGCGCTGGTCACGGCCGAGGCCCAGTACTTCGCGCTTCAGGGCGTCGAGCAGGCGATGGAGGTGGTCGAGCTGGCGCGCGACGGTCTCAACGCCGACCTGGCGCTGCTCGGCGTGCTGCTCAACCTGGCCGACATGCGCACGGTCCATTCGCGCGAGGCGCTCTCCTCGCTGAGGGAACGCTTCGGCGATCGCGTCTTCGACACCGTCGTGCGCTCGTCGATCGCCTACGCCGAGTCCGCCGAGCGCGCTCGCTCGATCCTCGACCACCGGCCCGACCTTGGCGCCGACTACCTCGACCTGGCCGGCGAAGTGGTGCAGCGGCTGCCCAGCCTGACGGCGGCGGGCGAGCGCCTGGCGCAACTGCGCTAGAGCTCGGCGACGTAGGCGCCCTGCGGCTCGAACGGCGCGCGCAGCAGCGTCGCCCAGCCGGCCGTCTCCTTGCGCAGCGCCTCGGCGACGGCGCCCGTCTGCTCGTAGAAGCACCACACCAGCACGGTCGGCCCGGCGCCCGAGATCGTCGCCCCGAGCGCACCCAGCTCGCTTGCGCGCAGCGCCAGCTCATAGGAGCGGGGGAACAGGTTCGAGCGCTGCTGCTGGTGCAGACGGTCCTGCAGGCCGCGCGCGAGCATGTCCCAGTCCGCGCGCGCCAGGCCGAGCGTCAGCAGCGCCGCGTGGGCGACGTTGAAGACGGCGTCTGAAAGCGCGACCCGCTCGGCCAGCGCCGCGCGCGCGGCGCTCGTGCGCACGGCCTCGTCCGGGACGACCGCCAGCGCCTCCAAGCCCGTCGGCGGCTCAAAGCGCGTGGCCTGGCCGTCGGCGCAAATGACGAAGCCTCCGTTCAGCGACGCCGCGACGTTGTCCGGGTGCCCCTCGACGGCCGTGCACTGCGCGAGCAGATCCGCATCCATCTCGAACAGGTGGTCGGCCGCCATCATGCCGGCGACGATCGCCGCCGCGCTCGACCCCAGACCGCCTGACAGCGGGATCTCCGAGCTGATCTTGAACGTGAAGGCGTCGGCGGGATGCAGCCGCTCGAACGCCCGCACGCACAGGTTCTCGCGCCCCTTGGCGATCGGCAGCTCGGACTCCACCGCGAAGCGTCCCGTCTCGGTGACCTCCAGCTCCAGCTTCAGCGAGACCGCGGCGGCCATGCAGTCAAAGCCCGGACCGAGGTTCGCCGAGGAGCCCGGCACGCGCACCACGCGCCTTCTGGAGTACCCCGATCCGCCGTCCCGGCGGCTCATCCGATGGCCACGCTCGCCCTCCCGGCGATCGTTGCGACGGGCCTCACGGCCCGTCTCCAAGCACCGCTTCCTCGATCGCCGCGCTCTCGGCGACGCACTGAATCACCCGCCCGTCGTTGTTGGCGATCGCCGTCTCCGGATCCTTCAAGCCGCGACCTGTCAGCACGCAGACGATCTGCTCGGCGTCGCCCGCGCCGTACTTCAACAGCCCGGCGACCGACGCCGCCGACGCCGGCTCGCAGAACATGCCTTCGCGCGACGCGAGCAGGCGGTAAGCGGTGAGGATCTCCTTGTCTGAGACCACGCGAATTGCGCCGCGCGAGTCGGTCGCCGCGGCCATCGCGTCCTCCCAGCGCACCGGATTGCCGATGCGGATCGCGCTGGCGATGGTTTCCGGGTGCTCGATCACTTTGCCCTCGACCAGCGGCGCGGCCCCCTCGGCCTGGAAGCCGAGCATCTTCGGCGCCGCGCCCATCTCGCGAAAGCCGCGCCAGTAGGAGGTGATGTTGCCGGCGTTGCCCACCGGGATGCACAGCGCGTCCAGCCCGCCCTCGAGCGCCTCGTGGATCTCGAACGCCGCCGTCTTCTGGCCTTCGATGCGAAACTCGTTGACCGAGTTCACCAGGACGATCGGGTTCGTCGCGGTCAGCTCTCGCACAAGCGTCAGCGCCTGGTCGAAGTTGCCGGCCAGCGAGATCACGCGCGCGCCGTGCACGAGCGTCTGCGCCATCTTGCCCTGCGCGATCTTGCCCTCGGGCACGATCACCGCGCAGGTGATTCCCGCGCGCGCCGCGTAGGCCGCCGCGCTGGCCGCCGTGTTGCCGGTCGAGGCGCAAATCACCGCCTTGGCGCCGTCGCGCACCGCCGCCGACAGCGCGCAGGTCATGCCGCGGTCCTTGAACGAGCCCGTCGGGTTGCCGCCCTCCAGCTTCAGGCGGACCGTCGCGCCGACGATCTGCGACAGCACCGGCGCGCGCAGCAGCGGCGTCGAGCCCTCCTGCAGGCTGACCAGTTTGTCCCCGGGATCAAACGGCAGGCGCTCGTGGTAGCGCTCGATCAGCGGGACGTGCGTGCCCGAGAACGCCGCCCCTTCCACCAGCGGCAGCGGCACGCGCGGGAGCTCTGAGACGGGTGGCGTCTCGCTCATGTGAACTCCTCTTCGATGACGCGAATCATGCGCGGCTCCGCGCGCACGAAATCGAACTCGCCGACCCGCCGCATCGCCTCGCGCAGGCTGGACTCGAGCACCGGATGGGTGACCATCACCAGCCGCGCGTGCTCGCCCATTCCGCGCTGCACGACCGACTTGATCGAAACGTCGTGCTCCCCGAGCACCTTCGTCACGGTGGCCAGCACGCCTGGCTGATCGGTCATGTCGAAGTGCAGATAGAAGGCGCTGGAGACATCCTCGATCAGCTTCAACGCCAGCGGCGGAGCCGGCGGGCGCGCTCCGCCGGTCATCACGCTGACGACGTCGCCGAGCACCGCGCTGGCCGTCTGCCTGCCCCCCGCCCCCGGGCCGGACATCGTCAGCTCGGTGATCGTCTCGGACTCCACCGTGACCGCGTTGAACGGGCCCGAGATCGCGGCCAGCGGATGCCCGGAGTACAGGAACGTCGGGTGCACGCGCACCGACAGGCCGCCGTCGCGGCGCTCGGCCGTCCCGACCAGCTTGAGCCCCAGGCCGAGCTCGCGCGCGTACTCCAGGTCGTCGCCGTGCAGGTGCTCGATGCCTTCGTAGGGCACGTCGTCGAGGTGCACCGGCGAGCCGAACGCCAGCCGCGCGAGGATCGCCATCTTCGCCGCCGCGTCGCGGCCGCTGACGTCGTCTGAGGGATCGGCCTCGGCGTAGCCCACGCGCTGGGCCTCCGCGAGCGCCTGCGCGTACGTCGAGCCCGCGGTCATCTCCGAGAGGATGAAGTTCGTCGTGCCGTTGACGATCCCGTGGATGCGCTCGATCGGCGTCGCCGACAGCGATTCCTCGAGCACGCGCACGACCGGCACCGCGCCGGCGACCGCCGCCTCGAAGCGCAGCCTGACGTCGTGCTCGCGCGCCGTCTCGAACAGCTCCTCGCCGTGCTGGGAGAGCAGCTGCTTGTTGGCGCTGACTACATGCCTGCCGGCGCGCATCGCTCTCAGCAGGTATTCACGTGCCGGCTCTATCCCGCCCATCACCTCGACGAGCAGGTCAGAATCGGCGAGGATCTGCTCGAAGTCGCCACGCGAGCGCGTCAGCACGCCGACGATCACCGGCCTGCGCCCGTTGAAGCGCTCGATCTCGTCGGCGCGCTCGTCGAGCAGCTCCGCGAAGGCCCCGCCCACCGTGCCGTAGCCGAGCAGCCCCACCTTGAACGGGGCGAGCGCGTCCTCCCGCGCGCTAGCCGACATCGCGTGCGGTGAGATCATCGAAGGTCTCGCGCCTGACCATGACGCGCGCGTCGCCGTCGCGGCAGAAGATCACCGGCGGACGCGGAACGCCGTTGTAGTTGTTGGCCATCGCAAAGCCGTACGCGCCCGTCGCCGGCGTGACGATCACGTCGCCCGGCTTGGGGTCGTCCAGCCGCGCGTCGCGCACGATCACGTCGCCCGACTCGCAGTGCTTGCCCGCCAGGCGGCACTCGGTCGCGCCGTCGAAGCGGTCGGCGACGTGCGCCTCGTACAGCGACGCGTAGAGCATCGGGCGCAGGTTGTCCGACATTCCTCCGTCCACGGCCACCCAGCGCGAGACGTTCTGCTTGACGCTCTGCACCGTGTAGAGCGTCACGGCCGCGTTCGCGCACAGCGCGCGGCCCGGCTCTACCAGCAGTCGGCGCCGCACGCCGCCCTCGTGCGCGTGGGCCGCACGCACGAGCGCGCCGACGTAGTCCTCGATCGCCGGCGCCGGGGGCTGCTCGCGCGTGTAGCGCACGCCGAGGCCGCCGCCCAGGTCCCACACGGGAAAGTCGCCGAGCCTGGCCAGCTCGGCCACCTCGGCGCGAAACGGGTCCAGGCCGAGCAGCTGCGAGCCGATGTGCGCGTGCACGCCCTGCAGCGACAGGCCATCCACGCCCTGCACACGCGCAAACGCCTCGCCCGCCTGCGCGACGGAAAAGCCGAACTTCGAGTCGGCCTGGCCCGTGGAGATCTTGTCGTGCGTCTCTCCGCGCACGTCCGGCGTCACGCGCACGAGCACCTTCTGCTCGCCCGCCGCGCCCCGCGCGCCGGCGCCAAGCAGCCGCTCCAGGCGCTCGATCTCGTCGAAGTTGTCCAGCACGATCAGCTCGACGCCGCGCTGCAGCGCCATGCGCAGCTCGGGCTCGGACTTGGCGTTTCCGTGCAGCACGATCCGCTCGGGAGCAAAGCCGGCGTTCAGCGCCAGGTGCAGCTCGCCGCCCGAGGCCACGTCGCACCACAGGCCCTCCTGGGCGAACAGCGCCAGCACGGCCGTGCAGGGGAACGCCTTGGAGGCGAACACCACCTGCAGGTCCTCGTGCCCCTCGCTGCGCGCCGCCGCCGTGAACGCCTGCGCTCGCGCGCGCAGGTCGTCCTCCGCGACGACGTAGGCCGGCGTGCCGAACTCCTCGACCAGCTCGAGCGTGTCACAGCCGCCGACCTCCAGGCGGCCGCGCTCGTTGATGCGGCTGCCCAGCGGGAACACATCCGAGAGGGTCGTCTGCGTGGCCATCTGCGGATTATCGCGTGCGACGGCGAGAGGACGCTCGCGCGATCGGGCGCGCCGGCTCAGGCCGGCGCCGGTCGCAGCGCCGAGACGCCGCCGCTGCGCGCCACCAGCGCCAGCCACAGCGACCCGATCAAGATCAGCGCGATGCTCTCCAGCTGCGGCGACGTCAGGCCCGCGAACACCTCGCTGTTGCGCCTGATGAACTCGACGAGCAGGCGCTCCAGCCCGCTCAGCGACAGGTACAGCGCGAACACCACGCCGGGGCGCACGCGGTCGCGCAGCTGCCACAAGCCGTATGCCAGCAGGCACATCGCGACCGTCTCGTAGATCGGCGTCGGCTGCACCGTCACGCCCGGCGGCGTCGGCAGCGTCCCGTGCGGATAGCCCATCGCCCACGGCAGCGTCGAATGGATCCCGTAGTCGCCGTCGCCGGACACCTGGCAGCCGATGCGCCCGATCGCGTAGCCCAGCGCCAGCGCCGTCGCGCACGTGTCCAAGATGCGCAGTTCGAGCGCTCCGCGCCAGCGCATCCAGCCGATCACGCCGATCGCTCCGCCGATCGCTCCGCCGTACCAGACGAGTCCCGAGCCCGAGAACACGCTGCCGATCAGGTCGTGCTTGACGCTGTCGTAGTTCTGGATCACGTAGTAGCCGCGCGCGCCCACTACGCCGCCGACGAGCGCCGCGAAGGTGATCTCATAAGCCCAGTCGACAGGCTTGCCCAGCTCGCGCAGCCTGCGCGCGACGACCGCGCCGCACGCGACGAACCCCAGCGCGAACGTCACTCCGAAGGTCTTGATCGAAATGCCCAGGATGTGGATCTCGGGCTTCATGGCAGAGGCTTTGCGGGCATCGTGATCCTCGCGGCACTTTAGGGCACATGTATGTGCTTCTGCGACAATCTCGCCATGGTCGCCAAACGCCAGAGCTTCGGCAAAGACACGGGCCTGCAGGCGCGCATGCTGCTGACGCTGTTCCTGCTCGGCCTGCTCTACGCGGTGTTCGTCGGCGTGCTGTTCGCGGCCGGCGCCGGCGCGAGCGTGATCGTCGTCATCGCGGTCGTCCTCCTGCTCATGCAGCTGTTCGGCTCGGACAAGCTCGCCATGGCCGCCATGGGCGTCAAAGAGGTCTCACCCGAGCAGGAGCCCGAGCTGCACGGCATCATCGACCGGCTCTGCGTGCAGGCCGACCTGCCCAAACCGCGCGTCTGCGTGATCGAGACCTCCGTGCCCAACGCCTGCGCCATGGGCCGCTCGCAGAAGTCCGCCAGCGTGACCGCCACGCGCGGGATCCTCGACATGCTCTCCCCCGCCGAGCTCGAAGGCGTGATGGCGCACGAGCTCAGCCACGTGATCAACCGCGACGTGATGGTGATGACGCTCGCCAGCTTCTTCGCCTCGCTGGCCTCGATGATCGCCCAGTTCGCCCTCTTCTTCGGCGGCGGCTACGGCAACGACGAAGAGGAGCGCGACATCATGATCGTGATCCTCGTCTCGGTCGTCGTCTACGTCGTCTCCTTCGTGCTGCTGCGCACGCTCTCGCGCTACCGCGAGTTCGCGGCCGACCGCGGCTCGGCCGTGCTCACCGGGCGGCCCAGCGCGCTCGCCTCGGCGCTGATCAAGATCAGCGGCGCGATCGAACGCGCCCCCAGCCAGGATCTGCGCCGCGTCGAAGGATCGAGCGCCTTCTTCATCATCCCCCCGCGCGCCAAGAAGTCGCTGATGAACCTGTTCGCCGACCACCCGCCGCTCGAGCAGCGCCTCGCCGCGCTGGAGCGCCTGGAGTCCCAGCTGCAGGGCGTCGCCTAGACCGTGGGTCTACGCGACATCCTCACCGGCCGCCACCAGGTCAAGGACCCGGCGCCCGACCGACTGTTCGCGATCACCACGGCCTACGTCGCGCTGCAGTCCGAGCACCAGATCGACCCCACCGGCAGCGCGGCGATCGTCTTTCAGTCGCTGGCCACCAGCGACTTCGAATCGACGCTCAAGGACATGGAGGAAGTCGTCACCGCCACCGGCGGCGACAGCGGCACGACCGTCTCCACCGAGGACGACAGCTACGGCTACCGCTGGATGATCCTGCGCAATCCGCCGGGCGCCGCCAGCGTCGAAGACCTCGCGGTCGGCATCAACGCCGTCTCGGGCTCGATCGAGACCGCCGGATACGGCGAGCGCCTGCTGTGCGCCGTGTTCGCGTTCGCCGACGCGCAGAAACGACGCGTGTGCTTCATCTACAACTACAAGCGCGGCTACTGGTATCCGTTCGTGCCGGCGCCCGGCGACGCCCAGGAGCGCTCCACCGAGCGCGAGCTGCAGCTCAAGGCGCAGATCGGCTCGGAAATGCCGATCGAGCCTGAACTGGAGCGCTGGTTTCCCCTCTGGGGAATACCGATCTAGCGCAGCTGGTCGTCGGGCGCGTCGCGCGCCTCCTGCCAGCCGAAGAAAGAGCGGACCTCGCCGATCTTGCCGTCACGAAAGCCCGAGAGCACGATGCCGATGGGCTGGCGGATCGGCGCGCCCGAGTCCTTGATCGATCCGGTCGCCTCGAACAAGGCCAAGACCCGGTCACCCACCGCGCGGAGCTCGTGCAACTCCAGAACGTAGTCCTCGAAGCTCTCGAGAAAGATCGCGTCGAGCTTGCGCACGCCGTCATGCCCACGGTAGATGCGGTCCTCGACCCAGCCGGGGGCGGCCTCCCAGATGAGGTCGTCGGCGTAGAACGCCAGCGAGGCCTCGATCCCACCGGCTCGGTGGGCTTCGAAGGACCTCCTCACGAGCTCGACGTTCTCCTGCGACACGGCCCGGTCAGTATGCCTCGTCGCCGGGCTGGGCGCTCAACCGGCCGAGCATTGGCGAGCCGGGCTGCCGCCCGCGACGGCGTCAGTCAGGTATCAACCCCTCGCCGGTGAACTCGCTGCCGGCCTCCTGGAGGCTCAGATCGGGAGGAGGCAGGATCAGGTCCGAGCCCGCGAGCTCGTCGTCGGCAACGCGCTCGCCGTTGCTGCGCACATAGTCCAACAGCGCGGCGAACGCCTCCGCAAAGCCGTTCTCGTCGCCGCCCTCACAGGCTGACACGACGGCGTTGTCGAGCTCGTTCAACTCCGCCCTCAGCTCGTCGGCGAGACGGTACTGGTCCTCGCCGGAGATGCGCACGATCATGCTTGGCCGCTCTCGCCGGGCTGTGCGCTCTGGCCACCGGCGCCGCCTGAGGCGATCTGCGGCGCCTCGCCGCTCTCGCCCTGGCCCAGTTCGCTCTTCATCTTCGCCAGCTCGTCGTCGACGGCCGGCTGGCTGGAGAGCTGCTTGAGCTGGCGGTCGATGTCGTCTTCGCCGGATCCCAGCTGCGTGATGTCGTCGAACGTGCCGGCCTCTTCGAGCTCCGAGACCGCGGAGGCGCGGGCTTTCATGTTTTCCGTCTTGTCCACGGCGCGCTGCATCGCCAGCCCCACGTCGGCCATCTGCTCGCCGACGCCGGTGGCGGCCTCGGAGATGCGCACCTGCGCCTCGGCAGCGGAGTACTGCGCCTTGATGACCTCCTTCTTGGTGCGGAAGGCCTCGATCTTCGCCCGCAGCTTCTGCTCGGAGTCGGTCAGCTTCTGCTGCTGGTCTTGCAGTTCTGTGACCTGCGTGTCGAGGCCCTGCAGCTCGGTCTGCGCGACGTTCTTGCGCTCCAGCGCCGTGCGCGCGAGCTCCTCGTTGCCGGAGGACAGCGCCTGGCGGGCCTGGGTGTCGAGCTTGACGACGCTCTGCTGCAGCGTCTTTTCCTGCATCTGCAGGCGCTTCTTGGCCGTTACGACGTCGGCGATTCCCTTCTTGACGTTCTGCAGCTGTTCGACCTGCTTCTGATAGCTGTAGTCCAGCGTCTCAGCGGGGTCTTCGGCGCGGTCCAGCAGTTTCGAGACCTTCGCCTTCACGACGGTTGACATGCGCCCGGTCAGACCGGCCATCTGATCCTCCTATTGCTTTCTGGGGCGGCCGATCCCGGATCGGCCGGCTCGCTGAAGCCTAGCCGACCGGGAGCCGTCGGCAGGCCGCTCAGAGACCGAGCGGGTGGCGAACCGTGAAGCCGCCGTTTGCGATGCGCAGCGGGCGCCAGCGCGGACCCTGCTGATCGGTCGGGTCGTCGGCGGCGCTGGTGTCCAGGCGCAGCCCCGCCACGTCCATGTAGGCGTGGCCGGCGTTGCCGAACACGGCGATCCAGCGACCGGCGCCGTGCGAGCCCCAGACCATGAATTCGGAGGAGTCCTCCGGCGTGGTCAGCAGGCCGCCGCCGTGCAGCGCGTAGGAGACGGTGCCCGAGCAGTCATAGCCCGGCGAGTCGAACGAGGCGTGCCCGCCGCCGAAGATGTATGGCAGCCCGATGATTTCGTTGCCCGCCCAGATCACCTTCTGGACCGCTTCGGGCGCCGACATCGGCGCGGCGGCGAGTCCGTTGACATAGCGCGCCAGAGAGCCGGGCACGAGCAGTTGCGGCTTGGTGTCAGCGGTCGTGGCGGTGGCGCCGCTGACGGCGCTGCCGCCCGTCGCGTTCGTCAGCTGCGCGGCCGGGGCCGGCGCGACGTACGGAATCACTTCGCCGGTCGCCGTCTTCTGGTAGATCGGGCCCTTGTAGGTCAGGCGACGGGACTTCGCCGTGATCGGGGACAGGTGGATCGCCGGCGCCGTCGCCGTCGGCGTGGTCGCCACGGGAGCTGCGGCGCTCCCGGCGGCGGCGCCGCCTGTGGTCGCCGAGAGGGCCGGGCTGGCCGCTATGGCCAGAATCGTCATGCTGCTTAGGAACGTGCTGAGGGTTCGCACCCGCAAGACAGCAACCTCTTTCGTCGGCCTCCGGGGTTAGCTGACGGGCTAGCGCTGAAAGAGCCTGCGCTTCTCACGGACAGTCCGTGCGATTCGCCCCAAAACAACTTGGGTCCCCCGGTCTCTGACATCGGGTCAGGGACTCGGCGTTCTTGCCGCGGCAGGCTAGCAGAGTGCAATGACGACTGCACCAGGTCTCCGCCTATGGGCGTTTTTGCCTGCAAACACGCGGTTTCTTACCTCGCATACAGATTCGAGCGCCGCTCGGCCTCTCCTGCACGTTGCTCGCGCCGCCGATCCCGCCGGCAGGCCCACGCGGAGCGCGCCTGCGCGCCGCCGCGGTCCCGTCACGGCGCTCCGCCACGCCCGCTAGTGTGCGCGCGATGCGGACCCCCTCGCTTCGGCTGATCGCCGTGCTTGCGCTTACGGGGGCGATCGTCGGCGGCGTCCTCAGCGGTTGCGGCAAGGGGGGCTCTTCGCAGCGCGCCGCCGGCGGCGGCGCCCAGATAGGCACCGCACCCGCGACGCAAGGCGTCGTGGGCATTTCGACGAAGAACACGACGCGCCTCGGCGGCGCAGAGCCGGCCGACGACGCGGCCGCGGTCGCGCAGGCGGTGTTCGCGGGCTTCACGGCGGCGACACGTCCGCAGGCGGTCGTGCTCGTCGACGAGCACGACTGGCCATCGGCGCTGGCGGCCTCGGCGCTGGCGAGCGCGCCTCTGGGGGCGCCGATCCTCTACGCGGACGGCGATTCGCTTCCCGACGCGACCGTGCGCGCGCTGCACGCGATGCACCCGATCGGCGCGACCGCGCTCGGCGGCGCGCAGGTCGTGCGCATAAGCACCTCCGCCGCGCTCCCCGACGGCCTGCGCGCGCGCTCGATCGCCAGGGGCGTCGAACCGGCGGTCACGGCGGCGGCCGTGCAGAAGCTGCTGGCCACCGTCCGCGGCGGCAGTCCGCATCAGGCGATCGTCGTCGCCTCCGACGCGCCGCCGGCGCTGCAGATGCCCGCAGCGGCGCTGTCGGCCGAGAGCGGCGCGCCGATCCTGCTCGTGCGGCGCAACGGCGTCCCGGCGGCCACGAGCGCGGCGCTGCGGGCGCTGCATCGTCCGGCGATCTACGTCGTCGCGCCGACCACGCTCGGCAAAGCCGCGTATTCCGCTTTGGCGCGGCTGGGCTCCGTCACCCACGTGACCGGCACGGCCGGCGGCGGCGAAGCAACGAGCGCAGACGAGAGCGCCGACCCGGTCGAGAACGCGATCTCGGTCTCGCGCTTCTCGCACGGATCGTTCGGCTGGGGCATCCACGAAGCCGGTCACGGGCTCGTGTTCGCCAACGTCTCGCGTCCGCTCGACGCGCCGGCCGCTGCGCCGCTGGCGGCTCACGGCGACTATGGACCGCTGCTGCTGCTGGCGAACAGCGCGTCGGTTCCGGGCGCGCTGACGCGCTATCTGAGCAACATCGAGCCCGGCTACACGGCGGCCGTCCCGCCGGTGCGCGAGGTCTACAATCACGGCTGGCTGATCGGCGACGAACGGGCGATCTCGGCGCTCGCGCAGGCCGAACTCGACACGGTGCTCGAGATCGCCCCCCGTCAGCCCTCCGCCGCAGAAGAGTCCGTTGCCGCCGCCGAATGAACGCCAGGTGAACTGAGTTGAGCCAAGCCGAGGATCCGCTGACGCTGCACAGGGAGCGCACGGGCGAGGTGAGCGTCGAGGACGTGCGCCGGCTGATGGGCGCCTCCACGCCGCACTTCGCGCTGCAGTTGCGCGAACGCATCGCCAAGCTGATCGCGGGCCTGCCCGAGGGTCACCCCGCGCGCGTGGAGGGCGAGCGCGAGATCGCCCGCCTGCAGCGTCTGGGCTTCGCCGGCGAGATCCGCGGCCAGACGGGCGCGCCCGGCGAGCACCCGCTGCCGTCGCTCGACGACACGGCCGTGGGCTGAGGCCCGCGCCCGCAGCGACGCGGCCATCTACGCCGATCTCGCGACCGACCGGCGACGTCGTTCGCCCGCCGCCTAGCGACTGCCGGCGAACACGCGCTCGCGGCGCGCGTCTGCAAAGCGCGCGCGTAGCAGCTTGTAGAGGACCGCGAACAGCGGCACGGCGACCGCGAGCGGGGCGATCTTCAGACCGACCGGCACGGGCGTGACGAACGCCGACAGCACGAGCAGCGTGCCCGTGTACATGACGACCGTCGGCAGCAGCGCGAGCAGGATCGTGTGCGAGCGGTAGCCGCTGCGGTGCTCACGCAGCGAGAACTCGACGGTGCCGATCAGCACCGCCGCGACCCCGGCGACGACCGTCGCGACGCCCGCGGTGTCCTGCTTGCTCAGTTTGCTGGCGCCGATCGCCGTGGCGACCGCGCCGATCAGGATCAGCAGCTCCGACAGCGGCACGGGATGCCAGGGCGCCTGCGGCCGCTCGCCGAGCGATTGTGGGTCTTTGAAGCCGCGTGGGCCGCTGACGCGCCGCGCGTCACGGTCGCCGGGACGCTTGCTCGTCGTGACACGGGCTGGCGCCGCGCCCTCGGCTTGGCGCGCACTCGCCGTCGTACCGGCAGCTGGCGCGGACGCGCCCGCGCCGACAACCGCCGCACGCGCGCGATTGCGCTTGCGCGAGCGTCCGCGACGGCCGTTGTTGCGGTTTGCCACGGCGCCCGCGCTACTTGCCGTCGGGCCGGTGTTCGCTGCCGCGCATTTGCCGTCGATCGTACCGCCTATGCTGGGATTCATGGCCCCGACGAGCCCCATGCAACCCCCTCTCGCGCCCACCTCGGCCGTGCCGGAGGATTCCTCCGAGCCAGCGGCCGCCACGCAGGCGCCCGGGCAAGACGACGCGGGGATCCCCGACAGCACGCTTGCCGGTCCGTTTCCGGTCGGCGAATACGCGGGGGCGCTGCGCGACAAGCTGCGCTCCTTCGCGCGCGTTCAGGTCGTCGGCGAGCTGGTCAACCTGAGGCCGTCGCGGGCGCGCGTCTACTTCGAGCTGCGCGACGCAGGCGGCGCGCTGGCGTGCGCAGCCTGGCGCGAGGACTGGGATCGCATGGTCGCGCGCTGTGGAGCGGAGCCGAGCGAGGGCATGCAGGTGGTCGTGGCCGGCGGCTGTGACTACTACCCCGGCAGCGCCACGTCCTCTCCGAACTTCTCCTTCGCCGTCGCCGATCTGCGCGTGGCTGGCGAGGGCGACCTGCTGGCGCGCATCGAGCGCCTGCGCAAGCAGCTGGACGCCGAGGGCCTGTTCGCGGCGCAGAAGCGCCTGGCGCTGCCATCGCTGCCGCGCACGATCGGTGTCGTCACGGCCGAGCGGGGCAAGGCGCGCGACGACGTGCTCGCCGCGCTTGCGCGTCGCGGCTGGGCGGGGCGCCTGGTATGGGGCTTTGCGCCGGTGCAGGACCGCCACGCCGCGCCAGCGATCGTGCGTACGCTGGGCGACCTGGCGGCGCTGGCGGACGTCGACGTGGTGATCGTCGCGCGCGGCGGCGGTTCGCTGGCCGACCTGCTGTGCTTCTGCGACGAGACGCTCTGCCGCACGATCGCGCTATTGAGCGTGCCGGTGATCGCATCGGTCGGCCACCACACCGACCGCACGCTGCTCGACGACGTGGCCGCGGTCAGCTGCTCGACGCCGACGCACGCGGCGCACGCCGCCGTCGCCGTCGACTGCCGCGAGGCTCGCGCCGCGCAGGCGCGGGCCGCATCGCGCCTGCAGGTTCACGCAAAGCGAGCGCTGCTCGCGCGCGCGAGCCTTCCCGACGGCGCGGCGCGCCTGCGCGAACACGGACGCCGCGCGGTGCTGACGCGCGCGCGCCTGCTGGCGACGCTATCGCGCGCGCCGGCGGCGCACCTGCAACGCGAGCGCACGCGCCTGCACCAACAGCTGCGCGAGATGCGCGCCGGCTCGCGCAGGCGCCTGGAGAACGAGCGAAGCGTGGGCCAGCGCAGGGCGCTGGTGCTCCAGCGAAAGACCGACGCGGCGCTGCTGGACTGCCGCCAGCGCCAGCCGCGCGAGCTGCGCCGCCTGGCGATGGCGCTCGTCGCGCACGACCCCCAACGCACGCTCGAGCGCGGCTACGCGCTCGTGCAGTCGCCCGACGGCGTGCCGCTGACGACGGCGCAGAAGGCAAGGGAAGCCGGCGAGCTGCGCGTGCGCTTCGCCGACGGAACGCTGCCGGCGCAAGTGGCGCGGCCGTGAGCGAGCGCAGGCGATGAGCGACCCCCAGGAGCCGGCGCCACAGGCGCCGCTGAGCTACGAGGAGGCCTCGGCGCGCGTCGAGGAGATCATCCGCCGGCTGGACTCGGGCGAGGCGAGCCTCAACGAGACGCTGGAGCTGGTCAGGGAGGGCAAGGGCCTGATCGAGCTGTGCGCGAGCGAGCTCGGCGCCGTCGGCGACGCCCTGGAGGAGCTGCGCCTGGACGAGCTCGTGGCGCGGTTGGAGAGCGAGGCCGCCGGGTGAGCACGTGGGAGCGGCTGGCCGAGCTGACGGTCGAGATCGAGGACTACTCCCTGCAGGGCCTGCACGCGAAGGTCTCCAGCGACTTCGAACGCAAGAGCACGGTCATCCAGCTGCGCGGGGCGGGCGAGCAGGGCGTCGGCGAGGACGTCACATACGACGCCGTCGACCACGAGATCATGCAGGCCGCCGGACCGACGCTGGCGCTGACGGGACGCTTCACGCTGGCCTCCTTCGCCGAACGTCTCGCCGAGCTTTCGCTGTTCGCAGAGGCGCCCCAGCGCGAGGTCTCCCAGCGCTACCGCACGTGGGCGTATGAGTCGGCCGCGCTGGATCTCGCGCTGCGCCAGGCCAAGACGACGCTGCACGCGGCGCTCGGCCGCGAGCCGCTGCCCGTGCGCTTCGTCGTCTCGCTGCGCCTCGGCGAGCCGCCGACGCTTGCGCCGGTGAGCCGCCGGCTGGCGCTGTATCCGGGCCTGCGCTTCAAGCTCGACCCGACGAGCTCCTGGGACGAGCCGCTGATCGCCGGCCTGGTCGCCACCGGCGCCGTCGACTCGGTCGACTTCAAGGGCCTCTACACCGGCACGATCGTCGACCAGCCCGCCGATCCGGTGCTCTACCGGCGCGTGGTCGAGGCGTTTCCCGACGCGTGGATCGAGGACCCGAAGCTGACGCCCGAGATCGACGCGGTGCTCGCCGGCCATCGCGAGCGCTTCTCCTGGGACGCGCCGATCCACTCGATCGCCGACATCCAGGCGCTGCCCTACCCGCCGCGCATGGTCAACATCAAGCCCTCGCGCCTGGGCGGGCTACGCAGCCTGCTCGACGCGTATGACTACTGCGCTGCCAACGGCATCGGCAACTACGGCGGCGGGCAGTTCGAGCTCGGCGTCGGGCGCGAGCAGATCCAGTACCTCGCCTCGCTGTTCCACGCCGACGCGCCCAACGACGTGGCGCCGACCGGCTACAACCTGCCCGACACCCCGCCGGACCTGCCGTCGAGCCCGCTCGCGCCAAGGCCGTCTGCGGCCGGCTTTCGCTGGGGCTAACGCAACTTCGATCGCGCTGCGCGGTTTGCCAGTTCAGAGCGGCTAAGCTCGGACGCCGCGCAATCGGGAGCAGCAAGTCGCCCGCTGAGAAGGGATTGCCTTGGCGACCAACACCGCCCACACGCGTTCTAGGAGATTCCGACTGAGGCAACTCGCCGCGCTGGGCGGCGTCGCCGCGCTGGCCGGTCTCGGCGCC
>Ga0134128_10001995_pt1 | contig 25614 bp, 33 predicted proteins | sample KB31754_FD_96462 | JGI IMG/M metagenome (GOLD analysis project Ga0134128, IMG submission 96462) | Terrestrial soil microbial communities with excess Nitrogen fertilizer from Kellogg Biological Station, Michigan, USA - KB3-175-4 | ecosystem: Environmental > Terrestrial > Soil > Unclassified ...
ACGCTTCAATTTGTCAAAAGAGCCGTCGAAACATTACTCGATTACATCCTGGCCAAACAGCCGCCAGACAAGCGTCTAGTGCGAAATCTACTGTTTTTACGAATTTGACAAAATAGAATTAAGCATAACTATTTAAACCTTCCACCAATGAAACGTAAACATTTAGTTACTCCGCTGCTGGCGATGCTGGGCATGGCAGCATGTATCAAACACGAAAGCGCTCCGGCGACAACATCAAACAACCCGCAGATCGAACAGGCAAAGATCTGGTTCGATCAAAATGTAGCGAATCGCCCTACTACCCCGAACTCAGCCAATTATAGAGCCAAACTATCAAGAACCCTGCTGTGGGACCAGGCTACCGACGTTTCGATTTCCGGAACAGAGGCTGTCGTAGTTCCCATTCAATTTTTGAAAGATATTTATCTCCGTGCCGACAATTCCGGACCTGCCCTCTTTAGTCTCTCTGATGCCTGCCGTCTCGTTCTCTACAGGGACTCCGCCAACAATATGCGCTGTCAGCAGCTTACCTTCGTGCCTGATAGCACCATGCATCCCGGCGATTCGGCATTCAATGGTATTATGCTTACCGAAGACTGGTCCGGCAATACGCTCGCCAAACCCAATCGAATCAGCAACCATCTTTCGCATACGACGGTCGATGTCGCCGAGCAAGTGCAGGTATGTAATACGATTTACGGATACAACTATTCGGAAGACAATCCGGACGACACCTACGATTGGTCAGAAACGACCTGCAACACCTACACTTTCGTCTCGGCTCCGCTCGGCGGAAGGTCTGGCTTGCCAAGCCCGTTGCCCGTCACCCGGACGCTATCCCTTAGATACTTTAGAATAGTCGTTGCGCCGCCCACCAATGCCATCGGCAGCATAGCTGATTACATAAAATGCTTCAGTAACTACGGCGGCTCCGACCACAGTTATCAGGTTACGATCTGTGTAGACCAGCCAGATCCCGGCACCAGGGAGGCGTGGGGTATTTCCTCTTCAAACGTTCCCGGGAGCCCTTCGGGAGCGAATCCGGTAGATGCTGGTCACACATACCTGGTCCTTTCAGAAAACTTTTCCGGTTATAGCATTGTCCGCAATGTCGGATTCTACCCTACCACAAACGTATATCCCTGGTCAACTACTGCCCAGGGTGCGCTCAACAATGATGCAGGGCATACGTACAACATCTCTTTGACCATCAACGTAGACAACGGGCAATTCTTCAACATTTTGAACTATATTTCACAAGGCAATAACCCGGGCTATATGTACGATCTGAATAGTAATAATTGCTCCTCATTTGCACTTCACGCTTTAGAGGCTGGCAACGTCAGCATTCCCGCTACGGTTGGCTCTTGGATGGACGGAGGATATGGTTATGACCCGGGCGATCTTGGCGAAGACATTAGAAACATGCCACTATCATCCAATATGACCCGTAATACAACCTACAATGATCATCCCAACCAATACAACTGTAATTAGACCATCAATGAAAACGTTGCTTAACTTCTTTATCATGACATCAACCGTGTTTGGGCCACTTGCAAAGGCGCGCGCCCAGGTACCAGCATGGCAACAATCTTCCCATTGGACCCTGTATAATGTTGGTGGCGCAAAGTTCTATAGGGTACCGTCGGATTCGTTAGACAATTACAATCATCGGCCTTTAAACGATGATTCCATGCACGAATTTCTGGCTCATTCATCCGACCTTGTGTCCGATAAGCCGCCGATGTGGATGGGTGCCTTTGTAGCCTCCTGCATAATTGATAACAAAAGAGTCAAGGTCGATATCAGCTCATACGCGGGCTTTTTCTTCAACGAAAACGACAAGAAATATTATTCAATAGCTCAGGATGTGCAGCGGGATTGGCTTAATTATCTTGCCAATTGTTCCAGTGCCATACCTTATAAAAAACAACAACAATGACGGCACGAAAGCTCAGAAATATCTCCTATTCGTCTGTCTTGACTGCAGTTTGGGCGAGCGTTATCCTATTCATGTCAGCCAGTACCAATTCCGGAGATATTTCTGTGCTTTATTTTTATACTAAGGCATCAAGCCTTATTCTTTTAATTGGAGGCATCCTTTTACTCGCACTACGGATATTTAGGGCTATAGACAAGAATAAGAACTTTTTATACTGCTTCTTTGGCTTGGCAAATACTCTCCTGGGGTTGTTAGGCGTAGTTCTCTATTTAGCGGGGAAAATTAACATGTTTGGCATTCACGATTTGTTGCTTAACCTATTAATCGGGGTTCTTATTCTAGCTGATCTATTTCTATTTGAATTGTTGTTTAAGAAAGCAATTCCCTAATAATCGTAATTTCTTCTTTCGACGAGGATTATCATACTACGAGTCCTATGGCTATCTCCATGCGTAATTCGCAGGTCAAATAAATGTACCTCCGCAAAAGTCCAACACTTATCTTTCAATTTTATCAAAACTTATCCCATGCGACGACTAACAGCACTCATCAAAGCAATCGTACCATTCCCTCCAGAGATCCATGAAGAATTCTTCAAAATAGTAAAAGTCCTGGATCTCACACCCGGCGAATGGGTGCCCGACGACTTGCCTACTGGAACTTCAATTTTTGTAGAAGATGGCCTTTTGCTTTTAACCCGGTGCGAAAAAAAGAAGTGGAGATGTAGCAATTTTTATCTCGAGGGGACACTTGCCGTTACATACAGCGAGGGTGCTACCGAAATGAAGGATGGCAGTTTTAGAGTGCGTGCAGTTGAGCCCACTCGCATCTATTATATGACACGGGAGGAAGAGCGTCGAGTACACGAGGTTTTTCCAAACTACAATATCGTCCGCCATGTCCTTCGGCAGCGGTCTTTCTTTAAAAACGAACAAAGAAAAAGCCTTTTTGAAGTGCCACCTGCTGACCGCATCATGATAGTCGACACCTTTTTCCGAAACCTAATGCGCGTACCAACCGAGGACCTCGCGGAATTTCTTGGCCTGGAAACAAAAAAACAAAAACAAGTACTCGCTACTTTCCAAAAGATACGGACTTCTCCGCATCAGGAAGTGTCCTAAACCGCCAATTCGAGCAAGGCCATCCGTATTAGTTTTCAACACAATTCTTTTATTACAAACAATAATTTATCCATGTATACCCAACAGATGCAAAGAGATCAAGCCGAAACCATCGAGTCCATTATATATTCATTTTACTCAAATTTCATTTCTGGCATTAAACGTAGTCGCAACGATCCATTCGTCGTTGGACAGATCGCGGCATCTCTTATAGAACAGTTGAGCGGATTCCTGTTCGACGAGCCACCAAATGCAAGATTGGAACGGTTCATTCAAACTTACCTGCAACCTTATAAAGAGCTGGACCTCTATACCGTCCTTCGGAATAGCCAAGACCGCCGGTTAACGGACAAACTAGGGATGATATTGGTGGGTGTACCAGCCAGTCTAAAGCCAAATGGCTATGTAGGCCCCGACCCTGGAAAGGTTATCGACGCTTTTACCCAGGACTTGCAGGATGCGGTAAACATGGCGGCCTGCCACCTACGCGACAACAAGCAGAAATGGCCACATGCGTTTTCCTGGTTGCGTACCAATCCTGTCTATAAAGATTTTCGCTTTACCCTATACACAAGTGACGAACGGACAACACTGCAAAATTACTATACTCCTTTGCTTGAACCGCATATGATCTTTATGACCGAATCAAGATGGGGCTGGGGCTTTAATTATGGCGATGGTGGGCATTTCATCGTCTTGTTAATTGATAACGTTGGCGGTAGGAACGAGACCTCAAGAGTACCCCTCGAGATCTTCATCCAGTTGTTAGGTCTCAAGTGGCCAGAGCAAGTTTTAGCGGAATAATCATAAGAATACCTGAAATCCACCGCCCAATTCAAGTATCGCTCTTTTAAGCATTTCGAGAAATTTCAACAAGTGAAATTGATGCGCAATGCCGGGGCAAAATTTCCGCCTGCGAAGCGACAAGGGGGCCTGGAGTTGGCCCTGTTTTCTCTCCCCTCGGCTGCAGCAGCTTGCAGTTGACTAGTCTTTACCTTCCGCCCGATCCATCCGCTTTTCCAGCCCCCCCAACAACCTTTTCATGAACGGTGCTCTGTCCTTTTTCCTATTCCGTACCGCCTTAAACCGGTCGTAGATATTCACGATCTCCTTCCGGAAATTTAATTTGAACCACCACCCCAAGTGCGCAATATCCGCCGGCTCGCCTTTATGCAAGATAACACCACCGGCATGCAAACTATATAGCAACTCTACCGCATCCGCGTCTGTACACGCCCACCCAAAATCCTCCAGGTCCTCCGCTCCATCCGTCAAAGCGGCCATTCTGCCCAGGCCCTTATCCAAAAGCGCCAACAAATCGGTGAAGGCCAGACCCCATGCCGCCTTGTAGCTAGCGAGTGTCGCACCGTCACTATCCAACACCATGCTCAGTGGCTCGTGTATACAATTTTGGCTATACGTTCGAACAAACTGGTCATCGATCACCGTTGCTCTACTCCGGTAATTTAACCAGAATTCCCAATTTTTCCGTAGAAAACGACGCGCCACCCTGCCTTCATTCCGTGCGAGTGCCGGCACGCTCTCCGCAGGAACCAAGGCCCTTTTAGCCAGGAAATCGTGTGCCACATGATAATAGAATAGATGACCATATACCGTCGGCCATATTTCCCGGAAGTAAATGACTTCCCCCTCCCTGCTTTTTAGTACCTTGGGCGCCAGCGCCTGCATTTGTTTGACTCTACCCCTCGCCGTAATAATAGCGCCTGCATAAGTCTCGACAACGAAGGCCGTCCTATCAGCCCACCGCCTGTCTTCCACCATCGCCTTCAGCAATGGCTGAAACATCTTGACGTAACGATTCTCGGTTTGCATTCGTTCATGTTTATGCGCTTAAAATTAGCAAAGTCACGAATGGAAGGATATAGCTAGAGCCATCAAATGCGGTATTGCGACCACAAAAGGGGTTTTCCGTACGGGATTGCCCTACTTAGCCGTAGCCGCATGGGTGAAACTACGTAGCCGCTCGAGCCTGCCATTCCAACAACCATCTCCGTGAGAACCCACGAGAACGCCCAGCTCCAATAATGAAGAGAGAGCCGCGAGGGGAGGGGTATATATAGGGGGCTTTGCAGGGGAGCAGGCTTGAACCGCCCCCTTGGACTGGAACCGGATGCCGGCCGCGCCAAGTGTTCAGGCCCACACCGCAACCTTCAGCCCTCAAAAGGTAGAGTTGTGAAGGAAAAGGTATAGATAGGGGGAGATATCCGCCCAGGTCAGTAGATCCCTGCAGCGCAGCCGGGAACCAGGCGGAGGGGGCTAATGTCCGCAGCTGCACGGTGACCGTGGTCCGACTGGAAGGCCAGACCCGCGGAGGTATAGCCGGCCGCCTTCAGTAGCGGGCATAAAAAACCGCCGTTGTTCGCGGCGGTGTATGTTGGTCGGCGTTTATTACATTGGAGCCAGCGGTAGCTATTTCCTGACCTTGGATTCATCGTTAACCTTAACGACAAATGCGGGGGATAGGCCTAAAATGTTAGCGATCTTCTCGATGGAGAATTCGGTGTTTGCCAGCAGCGCCAAAACAGCCTTTCGCTGACCCTCGGCCAGTCCTTCCTCTCTACCTTCCTCTTTACCCTCCATCTTTACATATTCGAGTGTATTCATAACACCAGTTTTGTCGGTTTCCCGAATTTCGTTATCAAATTTACGATTAGTTTCCGGTTCTTCAAATAGGACATAATTGCGCAGGAAGTTTAGAATCGATCTAACCTTGGCGGTCTCGAAACCCTTGGCAAACAACCGTCTAGCGGCTAATAGCTTCAAATTCAAGAGTTCATCTTCGGACACCTTGCCCTCTTTCAACCTGATCCGCGCCGCGACAACCACCTGGGCGAACGGGTTTGCGCTATTGTCGAGGTCATCATCGGAAAATGCCTGCACGGATATGGTCGGGTACTCATAGGTCAGCCGCGTACCCCTGTATTCGTACGAATACCGTGCCGGCATATCATTGCCGTCCTGCCCGGTAAAGATCGCCAGCGCGGAAACCAAAAGGTGGTGCTTATCCCGGATTCTGTAAAAGTAGGTATACATTCTTTCCGCGAAACCATCCCGGTCATGGGTATCGCCCTGTATCTCGACGTGTAGTAATACCCACTCTTCCAGGCCGTCCCTGTGGTATACTTGTATCAGCTTGTCCGCAAACCGCGAATCCTTTTCCTCGTCGGGCTGTGGGTTCAACTCCGCCAGCTCCTTATCGAGGAATCGAAACCCGCGTTCCATGTCATACACCTGGTCTGCATCGGGATAAATGAACCGCAGGAGGTCCGCAAATACTTCCTCCAAAATCACCTTCCACAAAATATCGCTCTTTCGCTGTTTCATACGGCCAAATTTTATTTGTCCAAAACGCTCAATAACCGGCTCAAATTGAACCGGCAAAATTGTCTAAAAACCTTAACTGCATTGGGTTTGGCGTGGCGAGAAGGACAGTATAAAGATACGAAAACTAGAAGGCGATACAAAAAAATTATCTATATAACGCAGGCGGGTAGCTGTTTTAACTATTCCTCGATATAGATGGGTGGTTCTAGGCTCGAAACAATTAATTCCCTTGCGTCGATCCCACAACGTTCTGCAATCTTGAATAACTCCGGGATGGATGGTTGCACGTCGTTTGTCATGTAACGGGTCATTGTACGTACAGTCTTACCCAAGTGCGCCGCCATTTCCTCCCGGCTTATATTCTTTCGTACCATCGCCACTTTTACGAGGTTGTATTGTCGTCTCTTTTCTTCCATGATATCAAATTATATTAAATGGCCCATTTAGACCATAATTAATTAGGGACATTTAACGTCTCTTTAACGACTTTTTCTGTCCTAAAAGAGACATAATATGTCCCTTTTATGTATCTTTATATAGTAGAATAAAACCAAAAAAATGAAACCGTTGCTAATCAATATAGACACCGATTCCGCCTTGCTCCACCTGACTGCAGCCGAAGCCGAGGCCCCTTATCAAATCCGCCAGGACTATTGCGATGACTATACACCAGGTTCGTGCCGCGCGTATCTGGATGGGCTGGTAAAGACCGCCCTAATTTACGACGAAACTTGCAACAATCCAGCAAGACGCGAAGCCCTCCTATGTTGGAGAGATCGCACCGTTCGACTCATGGAAGCCGAATACGCTCAACAAAGGCTCGCCCAACTGCATCCCGGCATAGTCCAATTCGACGCGCTTCCCCTTCCATAATCGCCAAATAAATCGACCCTATGGAAACGCTCTTAACCAAAAAGCAAGTAGCTAAACACTTTGGCGTCACCGTCAAGGCCATCGACAAATGGATGCGAGAAAAAAGGATACCCTATTATTCGCTGTCCCGTAAGTGCGTCCGCTTCCGTGAATCCGAGCTAGACGAACACCTCCGACAGTTCAGGAAGACGGCATCCCAAGGCAAGCCCTTGCAGCTACCGCGTGAGTATGACCGATGCAAGTAACCCGCCCCCATGACTAACCTCTACGCCCGTTCCCTATTCCTTTCCGATCCCTATCGAACACGCGCATTTTTTAACCATCAGAAAAAATTTTATATGAAACACAATTTTGAGGAAACCCGGCAGCGCCGGCTGGATGCCGCCAAAGACGGGATCGAGCGCAACGAGGCCGCAGCAGAAAAACATTTCGAGGCGGCGGACGCCATCGCCAAATATATCCCGCCAGGCCAGCCTATCCTCGTCGGCCACCACTCCGAGAAGCGCCATCGCAAAGACATCGAGCGGATGCACGGATCTATGTCTAAAGGCCGCACCGCGTTGGAGAAAGCCGATTACTACCGCGACCGGGTCGCAGCGATGGAGACCAGCACCATTATTTCCAGCGATGACCCTGAAGCCATCCAGAAGTTGAGCGACAAACTGGAAAAGCTCATCGAGATACAGGAGTTTATGAAAGCCGCGAACAAGTGTATCAAGAAAAAGGATAAAGAAGCCTTCCTGAAGCTCAATTTCGGCACAGAACAACTATGGACCACCCTGAACACCCCGGACTTTTGCCGTCGAATCGGTTTCCCTCAGTACAAATTGACGAACAACAACGCCAAAATTCGCCTCACCAGGCAACGCCTTGAACTATCGTATAAAACCGCCGGCCAGGTCACTACCGAGAAGACCATTCACGGCATCCGCGTTATCCAAAACGTCGAGGCAAACCGGATACAGCTGCTATTCCCCTCCAAGCCATCGGAGGAAGTAAGGGAGAAACTTTTTTACACTTTTCATTTCCGTTGGTGCAGACAGGAGGCCGCTTGGCAACGATTCCTGAACCCGCAGGGCATCTACGAGGCCGAAGCCTTCCTTATCTGGTACGGTCAGACCATCAACGCATAAACGTGCTATCGTCATGAAAAAAAATACAATTCCACGCAATCAAATGGGCCTTCCCTTCGAGGAGGCCCCATACAAACCTAAAGAAGTCACGCCCCCACTCCCGCCCATCGTCTCCCGTAATATCGTCGTCCGTCCGAAATGGGAGGTTAACCCGGCCGGGGAGATATTTCCTGAAATCCGCTTCGGAGGAAAATATCTTGAAGAAGCCGGTTTCCAGATCGGCCGCGCGGCATCCCTTACCGTAAGAAAAAACCAGGTGGTGATCACTCTGCATGGACCCGACACCAAGCCCGAACCTGATGTCGTCACCCGCCTGGCGCATATCAAAACACGGCGACAATCCTCCGCCGCCCTCCGCGTGGTCTCCGTATAAAGCCCGTTTTTGTCCTACCCTTTTCTGTTCACATTAAACAAATGCCCAATGTATGAAACACGCCTTTCAAGAAAATATAAGACGGCTTATTGCGAGCGCCGAAAGTCACCGCAGCGACATCAACAGGTACAACAGTGAAATTGCCCAGGGTTGGACAGTCATGGAAAAGGCCGAGGAATACTGGAACAGCGTCTACGCCATGGAAGAAAGTTTCGTCGCCTACAGCGACGACCCTGAGGCCATAATGAGGCTTTCGGACAAACTGGAAAGAATGACCGAGATCCAGGAGTTTATGAAAGATGCGAACAAGTGCGTTCAGGAGCAAGACAAAAATAGCTTCCTGCTCCTGAAGTTCGGCACGGACGATTTATGGCAGGAGATTAACAAGCCAGATTACTTCAAGCGCCGCGGTTTTCCTCGTTATTTGCTTATCACCAACAATGCGAATATACGTCGTGTCCAACGGCGACTCCGAATCCTGAATGAAGACACCGGCAGGGTTACAAATGAAACGACGGTTCACGGCGTCCGTGTTATCGAGAACGTCGAAACAAATCGGATACAGTTAATCTTCAAGGCCGCGCCCGCGACAGAAGTACGCGAGAAACTTTTAAGGTTCTTTCATTTTCGTTGGGGCGAACAGGCGGGCGCCTGGGAACGGTTTTTAAGTCGGCAGGGGGTCTACGAAACCGCCGCCTTCCTGATCTGGTACGGCAACACCGAGGAACCCAAACCCGATCCCCCGCCCGCGCCGATTGATACCGCAGCATCCACCGAAATCCCGACCGCATCCGCTAACCCGATCCAGATAGCAGCTGCATAAGGCCCGTTTTTAATCCATCCTTATTGTTCATTTATTAATACCCGATCTATGAAAGTCGTATTATATGAACCACCTACGCCCACCTTGCGGGCCGTCCCAATGCCTCCGCCATCCGAACCCATGCCGGAGCCAGCAATAATACCCGTCCCTGAATCAAAGCCGGCCGACGACACCCCCGACGCAAGACTCCGGGCACTCCTGGCGTCTTTACTCGCCCAATCCGAACCCATTACCCCATCCGACATCCTTGCCGTACTGGACACCATGTGCCCCGGCCGGAAAAAGACCCGGAAGGTCGTACCCTTACCCGGCCAAAGTAGATTATTTGATAAAACGCCTATTCCGAGTATAACGGTCGGCGGCCGATATCTGGAAGACGCCGGCTTTAGGGTGAGCAAATTGGCTACGGTCAGGGTCGCAAGGAACCTGGTCGTGATCACCCTCGACAACCCGGGACCGGACCCCAAGGTCGACGCCGAATACGAAAGGATTGCGGTATACCGGCAAAATATGGCCGACATATACGACAAAATGATGACGGCCGACCCGCCCGGGAAATACTAGCCTATGACGCTAAAATGGAAGAACAGGAACGAAAAAGTAAACATGGAAAACCCGGGAGGTAGACGCATCCTTGTCACCACAGGACGTCCTACGGGGTGGGCGACTGCCCGCCCCTTTCCTTTCAAAAATATCGCGCCTGAAAAATGTCCCCGGTCCGCCATCATTCGCAACCGAAAACTACCCCAAAAAATTTTCCGGCAGGCCTATTCCCAGGACTCCATTCCTTTTCCCTTCCCCTCGCGGCTCCCTGTCTTGCCAAAAAAAGAGGCGCCGACCTGGGCGCCCCGACACGATCAAACTTGATTGATCTCCTTTAGTTTCTTGTAAAATTCCTCCAAGCCGGCTTTCCTGAGCAGATCCGCTACCACCTCCACCAGCTTCCCCTGATCATCCTCCGAAATGACCTTCCTCAAATAGTTGCTCGGATCATTACTCGACAAAGACCACTCCACCGCCATCGCCAGCACCAGCGTTAGATACCCCGGCACCTTCATGTCCAGCTTTACCGGCGACCGTAGCGTTTCCAGGCTCAGCAACGCATCGTACAGCCGACCCACATCCTTCATGTTTGACATACCCACAAATTTTAAGTTGACGAATCGTTAACCCCCCAAAATTACCCTGTTCCCGCGCTGCACACCTATTCAGAATAGTTACAGGTCCCCCGGTCCTGCGCTTTACCGTGCGCACGACCACCTGTTCAGATTAGTTGCAGGTATTGTCCGGCCTTCCAGGCGCAGTTACATTTACTCCGTGAAAAAAAGAAAGGAGGCGTTATGACACTTACAGAAATCAACAAACTCGACATTGTCGACTACCTGGAATCCATCGGCATCCATGCGAAGAACAGACACGGGCACCAATACTGGTACATCTCTCCCCTCAAGGAACCGCCGGAAACCAAGCCATCGTTCAAGGTCAACCGCGAGATCAACCGCTGGTATGACCACAGCCTGAAGGAAGGCTCCACCCTCGTTGACTTCATCATCCGGCATCATCAGATGACCATCCGCGAGGTGCTGCAGAAGTTCAACGGCCCAGGCGAGACACATCAATATGTGCAACACCAACGACCGCCCATGGAAGCCCGGCAGGAAAAAAAAGTGGAGGTCGACGAGGTCCAGCGGATCGAATCTCCTGCCCTTATCCGGTACCTGTTCGACCGCCGGATCGCCCTCGATGTGGCACGGGCATACAATCGGGAAGTCCGCTATCACTTCACCGGCAGCAAAAACCAGTACTATGCGCTGGGTCTAGTCACCGATCCCGGCGGATGGGAACTCCGCAACAGGAAATACAAATTCTCCGCCGAGCCTAAAGGCCCGAGCACCATCAGCCATGATTCGAAAGACGTCGCCGTCTTCGAAGGCAACTTCAACATGCTTACACTCGCAACGTTCCTCCGAGACGGGCTGCCAGATTTTCATGTAACCAACTCTGCCGAGAACATTGAAGCCACCCTGGCCAAGCTCGACGGCTATCGCCATAAGTTCCTCTTCTTCGACAACGATCGCCAGGGCAACCAGCTCACCGCCGCCGCCCTTACCCACGATCCCAGCTACCACGACCTCCGCGGTCTTTATAAGAACTACAACGACCTCAATGAATGGGCGCAGCATATCGGCAAAGCCATCATCCCACCTCTCCAGGAAATACCCGCCATGAGCCTCGCACATACGCCTGACGGCAATTCTCCAGGTCCACATATACGCCACGGCCGATGATCCAACCCACCCTCCCCTCGCCGGCTTCAGCGACCCCACAGCGGCAGGCCGCCCCAGGGGACCGCGTGCCACGCGTCCCCGGCAAGATGTCCCCGCGTGGCACGCCACGCGGGAGGGGAGAAAAGCCTCCGGAGTCGGCTTTTGAAAGGCAGAATACAAACACCCCACCAACACATCCCCGCCAATGAACACACGCCGGAGATAACCGGCGCATAAAACCTTTTACGATGAAAAAGGACCAAGGCCCCATGCGGACCAAATGGCTGACCATCCGCCTGACGGAAGAAGAGAACACGCAGCTGGAAAAACTTGCGGCCAAAAGCCTGTGCCCTTCCCTGAGCGACTACGGTCGCCGGGTCCTCTTACAAAAGCCGGTACACATCCGTTACCGCAACCAATCCCTCGATGACTTTCTGGCAGACATGCTGGTCCTCCGCCGCGAGCTGAACGCCATCGGCACCAACTTCAACCAGGCCGTCCACCGACTCCACACGCTTCACATCGTGCCCGAGATCCAGCACTGGATACTCATCAACGAGCAGGACAAAACCCACCTCTTCCGGCTCATCGAAACCATTTCCAACAAAGTAAACGACGCCTACACACTATGGTCGCAGTTATAAATACATCCGCGTCGCTATCCGATGCGCTCAATTACAACGAGAAAAAGGTGGCACAAAACGACGCCACCCTGATCCACGCCAGCGGGTTTTTAAAGGATTTCGCGCGCCTGAATTTCTACGAAAAACAGGAACGCTTCCAGCGCAACAACGACCTCAAAAGCGATTCCAAGTCGAATACGTTGCACGCCAGCCTCAACTTCGACCCCTCCGAACGGCTCACCGACGCCCAACTGGCTCGTATCGCCGACCGCTACATGGACGGCCTTGGCATGAAGGATCATCCCTACCTGGTCTACCGTCACACCGACGCAGGCCACCCTATCGTCCACATCGTCTCCACGCTGATCGACGCGGGCGGCAACCGGATTAACACCAACAACATCGGCCGCAACCAGTCCACCCAGGCCCGACTCGCCATCGAAAAAGAATTCGGCCTAATCCCCGCGAACTCCAAACAACACCGCGAAGTCTACCAGATAAAACCCGTCGACGTCGAAAAAATAAAGTACGGCAACGAGCAGGAAACCAAAAAAGCCATGCGGAACGTCCTGCTCATGACGCATCAAAACTACAAGTTCACCTCCCTCCCCGAGTACAATGCTATCCTCCGGCAATGGAACCTATACGCCGACCGCGGCAGCAAAAACAGCCGGATGTACAAGCGCCACGGACTCATGTATCGCGTCCTCGACGAGAACGGCAAGAAGGTCGGCGTCCCGATAAAAGCCTCCGACTTCTACTTCCGGCCCACGCTCAAAGAGTTGGAAAAAAAGTTCATCAAGCACAAAGCCGCCCGGGAAAAGGACCTGGAAAAATTGCGGGATAAGGTCGACGAGGTCCTTTCCCAACGCCCTGCATCCCTCACCGACTTTACCGATCTGCTTAAAGAAAAGAACATCGAAGCCGTCGTCTACCGCGGCGAAGGCGACCGCGTGTATGGCGTCACGTTCGTCGACAACGACCTCCGCGTCGCTGTCAAAGGGAGCGATCTCGGCAAACAATTCGGCGTCGCGGCCTTATTAAGAGCCCTCGATCCCACCCAGGTGCAAGTCCCCCGGCCCGGTCAGCAACAAGACCCTGCAGCGCAGACACAACCACCCACTGACACGTCCTCCTCCCTCAGGACTCCTGAACAGGCTACGGAGATCCCTTTGTTCGACAAGTCGCCGCTGTCCCTGAATGTCCCCCAATTCCTGTCTCGGCTCGCCGAATACGACCCCGCCCACGGCTCCAACCCACTCGAACTCCAACAAGACGAAAAACCGCGCAAACGCAAAAAAAGATAACACTATGCAACCTACAAACGACAATACCTACCAGCAAATTCGGATCATGGGCATCATCGGCGTCGTCGCCCTCCTAGCCCTTCATTACTATTATTACTGCTACTTCGCCTTCCAGGCATGGGGCTATACCCACCCCATCGCCGACCGCTTCGTGCAATCGCTGGCCCATTCGGGTCTCTTCCTGCACCCGGCGATCTCCAAAACCCTTGCCGTCCTCAGCCTCGCCCTCACCAGCATCGGCGTCCGCTCCCCTGCGCAACCCCGCTCGACCACACGCCTCCTCACCGCCGCCGCGGCCGGCGCCCTCCTATACTACGGCTGTGACTGGTTGCTGACCGCGGACGCGTCCCCGAAGACGCTCACCATCGCCTACGTCGCCGCCACCATCGCGGGACTGTCCATATTATATACCAGCGTTCGCGCCTTGCTCAACCTCATCACCTGGCCCCTGCGCCGCGACATCTTCAACCGCTACGCCGAATCCTTTCCCCAGGAAGAACGCCGGATCACCAACGAATACTCCATCAACTTCCGCGCCCGGTACATCTACCGCGGCCGGCCACGTGACAGCTGGGTCAACCTGACGCAAATATTCCGCGGCACCCTCGTGATGGGCTCCCCAGGCTCAGCCAAAACAAGCCATGTATTCCGTCAAATGATACAACAAAGCCTCGCGCATGGTATGGCGCTGTTCGTATATGATCTGAAATACGACGACCTCACCCGGCTCACCTACAACACCCTCCAGCGCGAGCTACACCGATTCCCCATTCCACCCGCGTTCTACTGCATCAACTTCGACGACTTCAGCCGCAGCCATCGATGCAACCCCCTGGACCCGGTCAGCCTTACCGATATATCCGACGCCAGCGAGATCGCCCGCACCATCATCCTCGCTCTAAACAAAAGGATGATCCACCTCCAGGGCGAATTTTTTGTCGAGTCGGCCATCGGTTTTTTCACCGCTAATATATGGTTCCTCCGTTGCTACGAAAACGGCCGCTACTGCACCCTCGCCCACCTGCTCGAACTGATTCAAACCGACTTCTATAAGCTCTTTTCGATCATCCGCTCCGTCCCTGGCGCCGACACCCTGATCCAACCCTTCGTCTCCGCTCTTGCCAACAACAGCGGCGAGCAATTGCAGGGCCAGGTCGACAGCGCCCGCATCGCCCTATCCTCGCTGGTCTCCCCCAACCTGTACTACCTCCTTTCTGCAAACGACTTCACCCTCGACGTCAACAACCCCAAAGCCCCCAAGGTCATCTGCCTCGGCAGCAACCCACAAAAGCAATTTATCTACGGCGCCGTCATAAGCCTCTACTTCGCCCGCATGCTCAAACTCGTGAACCGCAAAGGCGGCTATCCCTGCCACGTCCTCGTGGATGAGGCGCCATCATTCACGGCCATGGGCCTGCACATAGCGATTTCCCAGGCCAGGCAGAACCGCGTGGCCGTCACCTTCGGCATCCAGGACCTCAGCCAGCTTCGAATGGAATACGGCCGCGACCACGCCGACGCCCTGTTCAACCTCCCCGGCAACCTGATCTGCGGCCAGGTCAGCGGCGACTCCGCCCGCCTCGTCAGCGAACGGTTCGGCAGAATCCTACAGGACAAGGCCACTGTGAGCACCGGCACCCGGGACACAAGCACCAGCCAAAGCCAACAGCTCGACCTCGCCCTGCCCGCCAGCAAAATCGCCACCCTAAGCTCCGGCGAATTCGTGGGTATCACCGCCGACAGCCCCACACAGCCTCTGCCCCTAAAAACTTTTCATTCCCGCTTCACCATAGACTTCGATGCCGTCCGCCGCGAGGAAGCCACCTGGAAATCGACACCCGTGGTCAACAATGTCACGCCCGCCGTCATCGACCTCAACTTCCGCCAGACCAAACAGTCCATTCGGGACATCGTCGAAACCCGCCTCGCCCAAATGCGCGCCAACCCCGATCTGGCCCGGCTGATCGTCATCCGGCGAGAGAACAGCCCGGGCCGCCGCCAAACCCCCAAACCCGACTGATCCCGCCCCCCCTCCGTCCCTGATCGACCATTCATTTCAAAAAACAAGAAAACAACTGACATGAAAAAGCTAACACTGGCAGGGCTCATTGCCCTGCTCAGCCTCACCTGTTGTAACAGGAGGTACAGCGGCCACTACCATAAGCCTGTTCCCGTCACCGACAGCACCCAGGAATTTATCAATGCCGCCCGGTCCTTCATGGAACAGCACGAAACCGCCGCCCCACCGGTGACGGACAGCCTGACCTACACCCGTACCAGCCTGCACAAGACATCGCGATGGGGGCTTGCGCGAATCCAATATTTCAGCTTCGGCCGCGGCGTTGTCGTTCCGGTGAACATCGCGGAACCGTTAGGCATCAAGGTCGGCCCGCACCATGTCCCCGTATCTGTCAGCAGCATCACCTGGTTGTTACTCTACCAGGACTCCGCAAAACTGTGGCATCCCGAGGTCATCACCCGGTTGCCCAACGACATAACGGACGGCCCCTTCCGCGGGAAGGTCCGGGTCGAAGACTGGCAGGGGCATTTCCTGAAGGCGTTCCTGTACATGGACGATACCACCCTTTTCCTGGCAGCATCGAGGACTATCCAGCGTCCCAGGTATCAGCGGGGATATGCCAAGACGCCCTCCCTTTATGCCGCCATGGAATTGGAATGCACCGCCACCGATTGGTATTCCTGCTGTACCTATGATGGAGTTTTTGCCGGCTGCAATTACGCTTATTCAACGGTGGAATGCTCCGTCTCTGGGGGTGGGGGTGGGGGCAGCACCGGCGCCCCTTCGGGATCCGATTACGGCACAGTGGGCACGGGTGGAGGCTCTGGTAGCTCGGGGGCGGCGATCGACGACGACGTCGCCAACACCACGATTACGGCGAACCCAATGTGCAATGCGTCTGGGAACACCTGATGAAGCCCGGCTGTCCAACGGCCCGCGAAGCATCCTATCCGCCTTGGCAGACAACCAGGTCCACAACGTCACCTTCACCGTCGCCCCTCTCGACACCGGCGACGGCCTGACCACTTACCAGGGCGGCGACAACTTCCTAGTGCAAATCAACGCCAGCGAAGCCGACGACCCCACCTATTCCCGTATCTACCTGGCCAGCACCTTTATCCATGAGGCATCCACTCCAAGCTCCGCCAGAAGGCCCTGGCCACCTTCGGCACAACGGTGATCTCCACCTGGCCTAAGCCCATAGACGACATGGACCTGAGCGAGCGTGCCATCTTTTTCGAGGCCGAATCGAAACAGGAAAACATCTGGGAAAGCGTCACCCACGACTGGATGGTCGAGAACATCAACCTGCTCGGCGCCTCCCTACAGCAGTACGTCCAGACCTTCTATCATGCCACGTACGCCGCCGTCGGCAGCGACCCCGCCGTGTACCAGAACCTCATGTACATGGGCCTCCAAAACTGCACCCTGTTTCAGGAGCAGATCGTCGCCGCCGGCCTCCTCCCCACCGTCACCGCCGCCTGGGGCAAGCTCAACGAGGGCGGCAAGTGCAATGACTGAAAAGGTTCAAGCGGAAACGGAAACATCCCGGTGGGGTGTTTCCTTCATTTATGGCTTGCCCATTTCTTTTTCAATAGCCTCCAGGTCGGCATTAAAGTATCGGGTATAATCTGGCTGCATAATAATTCCCTCCTGTGTGAGACTCCAAAGCTCATTCAGCAGGTGGTTCAACGCCATACCCGGGTGACCCGTGATCGTCAGGTCCATGTAATTGTAGGTATACGTCGCTTTACCCTCCTCCGTTTTCCCGACGTGGCGATAGATCATTCCCTTTTTGTTAACAATGATGAGCGCCGGCACCAGGGACGGGTTGGGCTTATTCGTATTGATCCAGTCCAGCAGGTGCTGAATCCAGGACGGCTGAATATTCCCCTTAAAGGCAAAAACACAGCAAGCGGGGGTTAAGTTCTCGAAAACCCGCTGCGTATCCTCAATGAATTTCTCCGGGTAGAGGCCCTTCGGTATATCAAATCGGTAACCTGTTTTTGGAATGCTTGCAAATTCTGCCAAACAATCGTCCAGTTTTGCCAGGTCCAGCGTGGCCGTGACGCTAATAGCGCCTTTTACTATTTCGGTTGGATATTTCCCCTTATGGGAGAAGAACTTGATCGCCGTACGGGCGCATAGAATTATGTCGATCTGCCTGGATATTCCGCCGCCCGCTGTGATAATTTTCCCGCCCCGGAATATCCTGTAGTTGTCCTCCAGCGCTTCTTCCAGAAAGGCTTTTACGAACAATTCACATAGCTCCCCCTTGTCCTGGGAATTCAGATCAATGTGGGCATACCCCTTCAAGTCCTGATCCAGTTTTTCGGCAATGCTATCGCAGATTCCTATAAAGTGCATATCCACCAAGGTACAAAAATCCTTTGGCTTACGAGATTACGTACCTTTGCTCCAAAGCCAAAACGATTGCACTATGACCACCACCCAGCTAGACGCCGACCTGTCTCTTCGCTTCTCCATCTTCGCCGGGGACGCCCACTTCGATTGGGAACCGCATCTCCGTTACGCCCGCGATCAAACGCTATATCCGCGGGACCTAACGGTCCGTTACGTCCGTGCGTTGACGCAGTTCCGGGAGATATTGGGCGACTCCTTTCTCCGGCAAGTCCGGTACAGCCATCCCCTGGCCAATATGATCATGGAACCGGGGCCCTGGCAGATACAGGTACTTTGCGAATATGCTAATCTCCTGCAGCACCTATCTAACAATGACCCTGACTATCCCCATTTGCTCCAAAAACTACTTTCTCCTGTTGAAGCCAAACGGCAGGCCATGTACTTCCTCCAGATAGGTCAGTTGCTTCGTTCGGCCGGGCTGGACGTCCGTTTCCCGGCAGAGATCACCGGCCAAAAGAACCCGGACGTAAAGATCGCCGACCCGGACACCGGGCAAGCCATCAACGGCGAAGTATCCCGGCTGGATCAGAGCAAAGACCGCCTGGATACCGAGAATAACTACTATCAATTACGAAGGGTCCTGAAAGCGCACCTTACCAACCCCCTTTATTCAGCCATCCAACTCCAATGGGTGCCGGAAGAATATCTGGCGAACCTTGGCTCGCGATTGGCCGCATTGCAGCAACAAGTCGCCGAAACCTCGACCCCAGCAGAATATACCGACGACTATTTTACCATCACGCTATTTCCCCTTTCCCAGCAAGACGCCCTCTATTCATGGATGGACTCGGCCAACCGCCGCAAGGACCTCATCGGTGTACCTCAATCCTTCGACGAGACCAGGCGCATTGCCAACAACAAGATCGCCCGGAAGTCAAAACAGCTAGTAGCCGACAATCCCGGCGTTCTTTTCCTGCCCGTATCTTCTTTGCATTTTTGGAGCCAGCGGGTTACCGAGACCACGGCCATACTTCAACACCGTATGAAAGAAAAACCCCAGGTCTTCGGAGCATATGTGTTCGCCGAAAGCCTCCATGTGGACGCCGAGCAATTCTGGTTTAATGCGGATGATGGCTTTGATCGGACAACCGTTGCTGGAGCCTTGGCCAGATACTCGCTATTTATCCCCAATCCGGCGTTTGACAACATGCTACAAAAGGAAACGCGAATAAAGCTCTTATCAGCCCTATCTCCGAAATTCGGGTTCTCCGAAAAATCTTAGAATCTTAATCATTGAAAGCCAATCAATTCCCCAAAGGAGCCCTTCTTAATCCATTTTACTAATATTTTTAGCAATATCTTTACCAGGGTCATCCGGCCGGCCCTCAGGTCAGGCAGTACCTCTCACGAATATAGGGGTACTTACCAACGTGATCTTAAATCCCAGGAACCACAAAAATGTATGCTGACGACCACCTGCGAAATACACACCATTCCTTACCTAGCTCCATTTCCTGAAAACCAGGTCTCAACGCCGGTTATTTCCCACCAGAGCTACCCATCTTCAACTATGCCAAATACCGTTAAAAAACGGTTTTTTAAACCTCCACCAGTATATATCTTTCTCTTTTCCATTTTTTGGGCAATCCTCAAAGCCCCGACCCAAACGCTTGCGATGAAAATCGAAAAAATACACAGCTACCTCGTGCACCCCGGAAAAGGCTTGGATGAACAACTTGAGGTTAAAGGCACTGAAATACCACTAAGGGGTACAATGTACAACATGCTTCGGGACATCTTTGACAAATCCCCCGACGAATGCAAGCACGATATAGCATTCACTACTCCAGATGGGAAGCAGCAAAATGACTGTCGGGATTTAGTTCTGGCACACATCACGAAACCAACTACTAGGAATGGCCATGCCCTGGCTGAACGGCTGCAGGGAGTAACTACCAATCGCTCCGGTCTTGGTCTCATGTTCCTGATGATCGGCAGCAGCGGCAACCGAAAACGTCTCGTTATATCCCGCTTTCCAGCAGATAATGGCTTCCTCGCCATTGAGCAGGCCAAAACCCTTGACGTCGAATTCGTAGAACGTATATTTCTGAAAAGCTCCCGTGGATATAAAAGCGCTATGTATGAAGGGGCTTCTACAGTAAAAGACTTTTGGGAAGGGAAAGCCATCGACAGGCAAATAAAAGATGACGTTGAAATCCCGGAATATTGGATAAAAGAATTCCTTCTTTCGGATTTTTCAACCACTGGCGAGCGGGGGACCCGTACACTGGCGGCAGCTTTACGCGACGCTATCAATGACAAAGACGTGCCCTTAAATGTAAAAGACGAAATCAGTTCTGCTGTAAAATTATCCCGCAACCTGGATAAAAAACTTGTCAGTCCAGTCGAATATGGAAAAAAACTAAACCTCAGTCAGGCAGCACAGAACGCTTTACTCTCAAAAATCCGAACAGACCTACACCAAGTTCAGTTTCAGTTAAGCGTCGAAGAATTGGACAAACTTATCACATTCAAAACGATCGAGCTCGACAATGGAGCGTATATGTCGGCGCTTGCATCCAAATTTGATGATGTATTCGATAAGGAACCGGCAAAAAACGGACAGACCACTTTCTCGACAACCGGGGCTGTAGTGGACGAACGTATTAGAAAAAAGAAATAACCAATGTTCGATATAAGAAAAGCATATGCAGCTCGCTTTGATACCCTGACAGCCATTGCTCAGATGGTAGAGAAGGATTTACAAACATCACTGGCAGATCTTCCACACATCGACCGTATCTCTGCACGCCCGAAGTCTATTGAAAGTTTTATACGGAAGGCAACAAAGGAGGAGCATGGCAGACCAAAATACGACGATCCAATCAACCAGATTCAAGACCAGGTCGGTGCGCGTATAATTACGTTTTATCTTGAAGATGTAGAAAAGATCACAGAACAGGTCCTAAGATACAACAGGAAAATCGAAGAACGGGACGTCGTACCCGACTCCGAAAAAGAGTTTGGCTATTTTGGAAAGCACTTTATCTTAATACTGAACAAAGAGCTTAAACCCCCGAGCTTCGATCCTGATCTTACTCCCTCCGTATTTGAATTGCAAATAAAGACTCTCTTCCAACACGCCTTTTCTGAAGGCAGCCATGATCTAGCATATAAACCCATAGTTCCGCTATCAAAAGAGCAGCATCGGAAAGTTGCATTCACCGCTGCTCAAGCATGGGGAGGCGACAAAATATTCCAAGAATTATACGATGAATTATTCACGACGCCATCCGCGCAACCGTAAGAGACTCTTTAATCGTCCAATAACACCATGTTCCAACCGTCCAGGTTATTTCGAGCGGCTCGCCGACCGATACCATCGCTATGTTGCATTACATCCAGATCGCCAGTTGGCGTTCTGCGTGGCTCAGCCGACCTTCCCAGCCGCCGTAGCCGTAGCCGCCAGGTCTATCGATCATCGGGGGAAAATCCACGGACATCAATGTTGGATCGGTGCTGCTGCGCTCGATGCATTTGCTCCCTTGCTGATCCCGATAATACCACAACTGGAAGCAGCGGAATCCTTTGACGAGATATATTCCCTTATTGAAAGTATTGCCCCTTACGGAATAGGTGATCTTACCATCTACGATACCGCGTGCCGCATCGCGGCCTATCGAGATAAACCCCCGACAAAAGTCTACCTGCATTGCGGCGCCCGGGATGGCGCGGAAAAGCTACTCGGCCCGCTACGTAGAAGAAAATTTATTGAGGTAACCGAGATCCCTCTACCTCTGCAACAACTCGGCCTAACGCCGGGACAACTAGAGGATATTTTGTGCATATACAAGAAAGAATTTGAACTTTACCCGCAAGAGTAGAAATCATATGCTCTTTAGCCATAAAACCGCCACAAACAGTAATATTTCGTGAATAGCGATTATTAGCAACTTATGAAACTCGTATACCTCGACTGGAACATCTTCAACAAGCTAGAACACATCACCAATCTCCCCGCGGAGGAACAGGCACCGTACCAGCAACTCGACAAGCTGATCCTCGACGGCGAGGTCACGGTGCCCTACTCGAACGCCCATATCAACGACCTTTATCGCGGCTATGTCAAGGACAAGACCTTCACCCCCGGCCACCTGGCTAATATCTCCCGCCTGACAAAGGATCTATGTATTACTCAATATTGGGGTGAGAAGGACGTCCGATGGCACCATCGAGATCCGGCTGGCTTCCTGGATCAGATCATTGAAGAAAGCCCGCCCACTAGTTTCCGCTCGCTAATGAAAACGGAAGACTTCCCCGAAGTCAACGCTCTGGTGGATGAAAGAAACCGTAGGCTGGAAAACACCCCTCTCCCAGAGAAGTTCAGCGAATCTTACAAGACCGCCCCCATTTTCGCTACGATCTTCCCGCGCTGTAAAACCGCACCAAACTTCCTTTCCCTGATGGAAGACATTTTTGATTTATCCTACAAAATGAAAACAGACTTTAACCTATATAAGAGTCTCCGTAAATTCATAACCACCGCGCAACAGAAATTCCCCCAACTCGCTGAGAGCACCGGACCGATGGTGAAGGGCATTGATGGCCCCAAACACCTCACTTGGAATGAGGCATGGGAGAAGGCCAAACCGACCTTTAAACCATCTCCCAACCCATCCTACGATAAAGTGGTGGACCTATTTACTACAACAGACCTTAAAGGCTATCGCCAGGACGAACGTTTTGCCAACCTCATCGATGACGCCCTGCACGCCTTCTATGCCTCCCATTGCGACTACTTCCTAACTATCGATAAAAGGTGCGCCGACAAGGCAAGGAAGGTGTTCGAAACCCTGAAAATCCCTACCGAAGTCAGGGAAGCCCCGCAATTCCTCGCCGATCTTGACAAAGTGTGCGACTCCAAGAAATAATTTATAACTTCCGAACAGGCTATTTTAAATAACCCAACCGCATCATCAAAAAAATGTCAAAGTCTTCTATACTCGGCCAAATAAAAGAACTCCAAGAAAGAAATGCCCTCGGCAAAAACCTTGGCATGTTCACTCGTTTCGATGACATTGAGCGCATTTTGAACGAGATCGAATATAAAAAGATCGAAAATACCGAGGCCGTTTACCAATACATACCGCTGGCGACTGTGGCGTGCACCGAAGGTTTTTTTCGATTCGCCGTGAAAACGTTAATAGACCATGGTACCCCCTTCATCGAAAAAGTATCCGATCTTGAAAAGCGCCTTCAACTGAAAATATCGCTCGACATCGTTGCCGAGATTCAGGCCAAATCGCTAACAATCGGTGAGTTGGTTGCTCACGTGGTGCCTTGTAACAAGTTAGAGGACATCGACTCGGCAATTTCGATCCTCCTGGGAAAAGGCTTCCTGGAAACGATCAAGACCCACAGCCGTCCGAATGGCCTGGTTCAGGAAGATAAGCAGAAAGAATTCAATAAAGGATATGCCGAAGTGTTCAATGACATCAAGCGCCTTTTTGAAATCCGTCACATCCTCGCCCACGAGATCGCCCCCGGCTACCATTTAGACAAAACCGAGATCATCCGCTGTTATAACAATACAAAGTCGTTTATTATCCAATTCACCGACTTCCTTCTTTATTCGATAGATCCCGACCAACCCGTTACGGCAGCGGATGGTTTAGCAAGAGAGCAAAAACGAGCGGATCATGCGGACGAAGAACTGGAAAATCTATTATCTAAAAGGTATCCCATCAACGGCTTCCTTACCATTGTTCAACCGGAATTTAGCGAGACCAAAGAAGCTACTATCGAAGCGTGGAAAAATTACCGTGACACCCGCGCCAGACATGCAGCTGCTACTCAATCGGACCCAACTGCCAGCAGGATTTCCTATTTACAAAATTATGTTGCCACAACCAAGGCAATGATAAATGACCTCAACATTAAAGAAGTACTTTATTAATATTGCCAATGCGAAAAATCCACATGAAAGGAATTGCTGCCTTCAAAGCAGGTAAAAAGAAAAGCCATGCCTTTTATTGTGCACTAAAACAGGCAGCCCTCGACTACAAATACCGCGATTTCAAAGGAATGCCCGTTGCCGTAACCCCAAGGGAACTATTCAATGACCCAGTTTTCTCTTTTAAAGAGTCAGATAAAATAATATTTCGTAACGGCAGCTCCGTGAACGGGAAAAGGCTCAGGGAGCTATATGTGACCTCGGTCTTTGCTTGCCTATTGGACGAGAAAGAGACTTTTGACGATTTTAAAATAAAGGGGAAAACAATCAGAATCGCATATCCTCTTATTGATGAAGAGGATGATACCTTTATCACCGTGTCGAATGGCGAATTCGGCTTTCTTGAGAAAGGGAAATTTGCTCTTGGGATAGCCGGTAAGTCTTCCTTGTTTTACCGGATTCAGACCAAAGAATATTTTAACTTTAAGGACTCGCTCAAGGATATACAATCTCCCAGGGCTTTTCGACTGTCCAATCTAAGCCCAAAGAGACTGCTAAGCTATACCGGTATAATCCTGGTCTATATTAGATCCTTCACGGAGATTATATTTGCCGACCTGTACAAAGAGCTAGAAGCGGCTGGCTTAAAGGATAAGAGAATTATACTTATCGGAATGACCGCCGGCGAGAACATTCCCACAGTCTATACTTTTTGGGATTTGAAAAAATCCGAAGAATATACAGCAGCCATACCTATCTGCAATTTCTTTCACACTTTTGAAGAGCTAACAGGACTTAAACCAACCGACCCGAGGTTGTGAGCAAATCTTCAGAACACGAGACTTAACTAAGACGCCACCTGCATATTGATCGCCCTCTTCAACGGATTTTTAAACACCTCCATATCATCACGCTCCATCCACAATTTTTTAATCTTCTGCGCCGCCGCCTCCGGCGTGATACGGATATACTTATAAAAATCCTTCTCCCGCTTATGCCCGCTGATCTTCATAATCAGATACACAGGCGTTCCCTTCAAAAATTCATTGGTACAGAAGGAGCGCCGCGCCGTATATCTAAAGGAGGACCTCCTACCCCACCTGCCTTCGACCTAACGTTCGTTAGTGTGTAGTTATTCGTATCTTTGCATGCTTGTAAATATTAGATTAGACTATGGCGAGTTACGACTTTATGAAGGGAATGCCCCCAGGGCTTATGTACCCAGCAGTGTTTGAAGGACATGCGGCCGATTTTTTTACCGCATATGCGCTTGAGGCGCTATTCTATTGTCCGGCCGAAAAAGTCACTGGACTTACACCACGGAAAGACCGCGTTTGCCGCTTCTGTGTAGAATCCTGCCATGCTGACCACCGGTCTCACGATGTTGACCACCTGCGGATGATGGCCTGTTCTGTAATCTTGTAAAGAGCTGGTTGTACAAAAATAAGGTTCTATTTCTTTCTGAGG
>Ga0134128_10001996_pt1 | contig 25608 bp, 18 predicted proteins | sample KB31754_FD_96462 | JGI IMG/M metagenome (GOLD analysis project Ga0134128, IMG submission 96462) | Terrestrial soil microbial communities with excess Nitrogen fertilizer from Kellogg Biological Station, Michigan, USA - KB3-175-4 | ecosystem: Environmental > Terrestrial > Soil > Unclassified ...
CAAGCAGCCAAACGCCGTGCTCAGAAAATCGCCCGGGAACTGCGAATTCTCGGTTACACCGTCAATATCAAACCCGCTACGGACGCAGCACTCCCATTGTGACTTTCAACGGAGCGGTAAACGCTAAGCTAGAAAATGAATTTCCCGCCCAACTGAATGGAGCGAGGGAAGTTCTTCTGGGTATTCGGCAGCACTCCGAACAGCGTATTGGTAAAGCTGGTCGAAGGGTTGCCGCGAATGGCCGAATTGCTCACGTTGAAGCTCTCCAGGCGCAGCAGTAGCTTGTAGCGCTCGTGGAACGTCGTGGTCTTCTCGATGGCGGCGTTCAACTGCGGAACTGTGGGCTCGAAGAGGAAGCTGAACCGGTCGGGATACGGGTTCAGGATGTTCGCCGGAAGAGATGCGTAGCAGCTCTTGTTGTTGTTGAACCAGTGCAGCGCGCTCTGGCCCGTGGTGCCGTCCGCGAACGTCAGTCCGTCAGCCGTCCATTTGCCGCAGAAGTTCAGCGCGCCGATCTGGCCCAGCGGAATGCCGGTGTTGTAGGTCAGGATGTAATCCATCCGCCAGTTGCTGACCAGTTTGCTGACCACCGAATTGTTCACGTTCAGGAAGTGGCGATTCTTGCCGATCGGCGGGTCCCAAACGCCGCTGAACGCGACTGCGTGCGCCTGCGTCTGGTCGTCGATCTCATACGTCAGCGGCTCGGTGGTGTCCCAGCTTTGCTGGCGATGGTCGGCCTGCATCTGTTTGCCCCAGGTGTAAGCCAGGATAAACGTCATGAGGCCGCCCTTCTCGGAACCATAAACGCGGCGTTCGGCCTTGACCTGTAGCATGTCGCTGCGATAGCGCCCCACCTGGATGAAGTTCTGCGTCAGACCCGTAAACAGAGGCCAGTTGCGGGTCAACTGACCGTAGCTGACCGTTGCGTTCGTGGCCAGGGTACCGAAACTGGTCGGCAGCACGCCCAGGAACGGATTCGGAAACTGCGTGTTGGAGAGGTTGGAGTTGTTGAAGAACTGGTTCAACTGCGCCACGCTGTTCGGGCTGTTGTCCATGTTGTAGCTGATGGGAACGAAGATCACCTTGTTGCCCGCGTAGGAGACTTCCAGGTTGATCTTCGAAGGCAACTGCCGCTCGAAACCGAATGTGTATTGATAGGTCCGCGGAGTGCGCGAGTCCGGGTTGTTGAAGCTGACACTCTGCCCGGTCTGCGTGATCGGACCCAGGGTGTTGCCGACCGGAGCGAATACGCCGAGCGGGAACGGGTTCGCGAGCGTATACGGCCCAGTGGTGTTCAGCCCCGCCGACGGCGTCTGCCCGCCATCGAGACTCGTGTCGAAGCTAGTCGTCTGCGAGTAGCCGTACTGGCTGTTGAGGTTGTAGCTCTGCTGCTGATAGAAGACTCCGAATCCGGTGCGCAGCACGGTCTTATCGTTGATGCGATAGGCGATTCCGAGGCGCGGCGCCAAGTCCGTCATATCCGTGACGTAAGCGCGGCGGCCGATGCCGTTCTGTCCAAGGTACGTGATGTTTCCATGCAGAGCCGCGGGAGCCGTGGGATATGGAACGGCCGGGTTCGTGGCGTTGTATTGCGCCGCCAGCCTGTTCCAGTTAGCCAGCACGGGCGCGCTCTCCGGATTCACGCTGTTGAAGTCGAAGCCATACATCGCGCGGTCATAGCGCTCTTTCCACGGGACCTGGATTTCATACCGCATCCCGAGATTGATGGTGAGGCGGCTGTTGACTTTCCAATCGTCCTGCACGTATTCGGCAAAGAATGGGCGGGTGATGTAGATGGTCGGGTTGTAGTCCACCTGGCCGCTGGAAGGATAGCCGAGCAGCAGGCTCGCCATTTCCGATCCATCGAACGAATTCTGCCGCTGGTTGTCATACTTCTGCGTCCAGCCGCTGTTGAAGTTGAACAGACCGGCCGCATATCCGCTGCCCTGGCTCGGCCGCACCTGATACAGCACTTCGCCGCCGATGCGGATGGAATGGCGTCCGCGATTCAGCGTGAACGTCGGCGTCAGGTCGTACGTGTTGAAGCTGTACCAGTTCACCAGCACGTTGCCGTTGCCGAAGATCTCCGTATAGTTGCTCGGGTTGATGGCGGGCGCGGCGCAGATGGAAATCGTGGGCGCGCAATTGCCGTTGATGCCGAGATTCGTGCCCTTGAACGTCGGGTCGCCCCAGCCCGGCTGATTGCTGGTGTAGCGTCCATAGCTCAGGCGAGTGTCGAAGACCGTGGTCGGCGAAATCACGCGCGTGAAGTTGGCCATGTAATTCTGGTCGGTGCGCGCGTTGTTGATGTTGCCCTGCGCGGCGGGTCCGCCGAAGCCCGTGCCGTCGCGATTCTCCGTGCCGTGCTGCCACGTCACCAGACCGTACAGGCGTGTGTTCGGATTGAAATCGTGATCCACGCGCACGGTCGGCTGGTTGTACATGTACTGGTCCTTCACGTTCGGCGCGTTGAAGTTATTGCTCAGCAGCGCGTTCGTCGGGTTCGGATAGAAGGCGAGAATCTTCTGCGCCACCGGACTGATGCGGTTCTGCGGAATGACGTTGTTCGGGAACGGGCTGCGGACGAACGTGTGGCCGGAGCATCCCGGCACGGTGTTGCACGGCACGCTGGTCAGCGGATCGTAAATCGAGTATCCATCCGTAGCGAAGTTGCCCGACTTCATCGCCGCGGTAGGCACCGTATCGGTGGCAGGCGCCGGCAGCACTTCGCGCCAGCCTTCGAAGCCGAAGAAGAAGTAGTCTTTGTCCTTGCGGATGGGACCGCCGAAAATGCCGCCGAACTGGTGCTGGTTGTGGAACGGCACCGGCTGGCCATTGGCGTTATTGGCGAAATTATTAGCGTCAAAGTACGAGTTGCGGAAATAGTCGAACACGTCTCCGTGGAACTGATTGCCGCCGCTCTTGATGGTCGTGTTGACCGCTCCGCCGCTGAAACCGCCGTATTGGGCATCGAACGTGTTGGTCATGACCTTGAATTCCTGCACCGTTTCGATATTCGGAGCAAGATCCCAAGTGCCGCCGTTGTCGCTGATGCGCGTTCCGTTCAGCAGGAACACGTTGGTGCCGGGACGCGCGCCGTTGATCTTGTATGCGTTGCTGACGTCCCATCCGCGCGTGCCCGAATAGCCGCCCGCGCCGAACTGCTCCTGCGTGAAACGCACGCCGGGCGTCAGCGACATGAGCATGTATTCCTGGCGGCCGTTCAGCGGAAGTTCCTGCGTCTTCGTCGAGTCGAAGACAAGGCCGCGGCTGGCGTCGCTGGTATCCAGAATTTCCTGCTGGCCGCTGACCGTAACCTCAGTAGTCGCCTGGCCGACGGTCAATTGCAGCGGAAGCTCCAGCTTGTCGGAAACGTGGAGCACGATATTCTCGCGCCTCAACGTCTGAAAGCCCGCTGCGCCCACCTCTATGTTGTAGACGCCGGGATCGAGATAGGGGACGGTATAGTGCCCCTCCGCATTGCTCTTGGCCTCTTTGATTTGCTGAGTATCTGTGTTAGTCACCCGAATTCCTGCGTTGGGCACTGCAGCCCCGCTAGGGTCGGTAACAACTCCGAGCAACGTAGCCCGGAAATCCTGCGCCGGCAGGCAAGCCGATAGCGCAAGCATTGCGATAACGACACGGTTCACTAGTTCCCCCTGATTTTTCCGCCATCCCACCAGGCGGGCGGATTTGTGGTACTTCCAGTACTCCGTCTATCACACTCCAATTTGTTACAAATTTCAACCTCGCTTCACAAATATTACTTCTATGTCGAGGTTGCAGTCCACGCCGGGGTATTGGTGTATACTCTTTTCCCAAACGGGTTCCCTTCTCTCCATCGTTTTCGACCAGAAGGAGTTACATCATGCAATCTCACGTAACGGGGGCTGCTTTTTTCGCGTTGGCACTGAGTTGCGCTGCCATCGCACAAGTAAACGCACGACTAACCGGATCCGTGGTGGACCCAAGCGGAGCCGCGGTTCCCGGAGCCAGCGTCGAAGTCTTCCTTCCCGGAGGCGCCAAGCCGATCCAGTCCATGAGCACGACTGCCGACGGTATCTTTGCCTTCACCTCCGTGCCGGCCGGACAATACGATGTCTCGGTTACAGCGAACGGCTTTCGCAAAGCCGTCCAACGCGGTGTGACACTTCAGGCGGGCGAAGAAACCCCGATCAGCGTGAAACTGGAAGTTGGCGGCACAACCGAAGTGGTGGAGGTCAATGCCAGCACGGAAGTGGTGCAGACCACGAACTCGGAGATCGCGACCAACGTCAACCGCACCCAGGTCCGCGACCTGCCCATCCTGAGTCGCAGTCCGCAGGGATTCGTCACCACGCAGGCGGGCGTCAATCTTTCGCGCGGCGGCGACACCGTCATCAACGGCCAGCGCACAACGTTTACCAACGTCACGCTGGATGGCATCAATATCCAGGACAACTACATCCGCACCAACGCCGTGGATTTCTCTCCCAACCTTCTGCTGGTAGACCAGGTTGAAGAGATCACCATCTCCACGTCGAACACCAACCCGAGCGCCGGCGGCGGCGCATCGCAGGTGATGTTCGTCACTCCCTCGGGACACAACACTTTCCACGGAGGCGCTTTCTGGTCGAACCGCAACAGCGCGCTCGCCGCGAATACATGGTTCAACAATCAGTCCGGCGTGAAGAGGCCGTTCCTGAATCAGAACCAGACGGGCGGTTATCTCGGCGGCCCCATTCGCAAAGATAAACTCTTCTTCTATTTCAACTACGAAGCGTTCCGGCTGAAGCAACAGTCGGCGCAAACCCGCACCATCCTCACGGCGGACGCGGCGCAGGGCATCTTCACATACCTCGCCGGCGGAGCCGTGCAGAAGGTGAACATTTTACAAGCTACCGGCTTGAAGATCGATCCGACGGTGGCCGCACTGATCGCAAAGATACCGGCTCCCAGCGCGATCAACACGTTCAACGCCGGAGACAGCACCGCGACCCTGTTGCGCAACACCGGCGGCTATCTCTTCAATCAGCGGAGCAACCGCACGCGCAACAACGTGACCGGCAAAGTCGATTACAACATGTCGCCCAAATCGAGCTTCGCGGTCACCTACGCGTGGAACAGCGATCTGCTGGACCGGCCCGACGTGCAGAGCGTCGGATACTCGACGGTGCCGCTCGTGGCCAATGACGACAAGGTGAGTCTGCTCTCTACGTCGTGGCGCTATAACCCGAAGCCGAACCTCACCAACGAAGTTCGCTTCGGCTTCAATCGAGCTCCGGCGCTCTTCATCAGCACGGAAGACTTCGGGAATGCGATCATCGGGAGCACCATATTCAGCACGCCCGTGGCGACCTTCCGCAGTCAGGGGCGCTACACCAATACGTATAACTTCGCCGACAACGCCAGTTACGTCCGCGGTGCGCACTCCGTCTCCTTCGGCTTCCAGATGCAGCGCGATTACACCGAACCGTACAATGATGCAGGCATCACCGGCACATACAACGTCGGCATCAGCACGGCCAGCACGCTCGGCCTCGGTAACGCGCAGCTTCCGGGCGCCAGTTCCAGCGACATCACCGCCGCGAACAGCCTGCTTGCCACGCTCGCCGGGGTGTTGAGCACGGACACGCAGACCTACAACGTCTCGAGCAAGAGTTCCGGCTTTGTCCCCGGCCAGACGCAGGACCGGCATTGGGAATTCACGGACTACTCGGCCTACATTCAGGACACCTGGAGAGCCTTTCCTCACCTGACGGTGAACATGGGGCTGCGCTACGAATACTACTCACCGGTAAAGGAGCAGAATGGCCTCGTTCTGCTGCCCAAGCTGGTCAACGGCAATGCAATCAGCACGCTCCTCGGCAATTCGACACTGGATTTTGCTTCCGATGCCAGGCTCTACAACTCCGATAAGAACAACTTCGGCCCGAATATCGGACTCGCCTGGGACGTGAAGGGCGACGGCAAGACGGCCCTTCGCGCGGGTTACAGCTTGAATTACGTCAATGACGAGATGCTCGTCGCACTCACCGGGAACGCCAACACCAACGCCGGTCTGTCACAAACCGTTACCGCGCAGGGACTCACCAGCCTCATTTCCGCCGGACTGCCGGCGATCGCAAAGCCGGTCTTCACCGTACCGCGCACGTTCCAGGACAACTACAACCTGAGCGCGACCACGAACTTCGGCATGGCCGATCCGAACCTGCGAACGCCATACGTGCAGCAGTGGAACGTCGGCGTGCAGCATGAAGTCAAAGGCGGCATCATCGTGGAAGCGCGCTATGTAGGCAACCACGGCGTGAAGCTACTCCGCGCCCTTGACTTCAATCAGGTCAACATCAATGCCGGCGGCTTCCTCGGGGACTTCCTGCGCGCGCAGTCGAACGGCAATCTCGCACTAGCCAAGAGCGGCGTTTTCAATCCCGCTTACGATGCGACCATCGCCGGCAGCCAGGTGCTCACGGTTTTCCCCCTCATGCCGGGCGGCGGCAACCTGACCAACGCCACCAACCGCACCTATCTGCAGCAGGGCGCGGTGGCCGACATGGCATTCAACTACCAATCGACGAAGGCAAACGGCCCCATCAACTTCATGCCCAATCCGTATGCCGCCAGTCTTCGCCTGATGGAGAACTTCAGCCACTCTACCTACAACGGCCTGCAGCTCGAGTTTCGGACCCGCGAGCACAAGGGTCTGACTCTGCAGGGCAGCTATACATTCTCCAAGGCGCTGACCGATTCCGCCGCGGGATCCGACAATAACAATCAGGGCCGCTTCGAGCCGCTCATGGATAACGCCAATCCCGGTCTGGCAAAGGCTCGCGCGCTGTTCGACATTCCGCATGCGCTCAAAGCCAATTTCATCTACCGGCTTCCGATGGGCGAAGGCCACCGGCTCAGTTTCCGGCCCATCGATAGGGCGCTGCTTTCCGGGTGGCAGGCGAGCGGAATCTTTTACCGGCAGTCCGGCTATCCGTACTCGGTCTGCTCCGGTATCGGCACGTTCAACCGCAACAACGTACTCGCCAGCAATGAATGCAACACGGTGAATACGAGCCTTACCGGCAGCCAGTTGGCCGACGTGATGCAGTTCCGCATGACGGGCAACGGTCCGTATATGGTGGCCGCATCCGCCGTCGGCGCCGATGGCCGCGCGGCCAATCCCGGGGCCGCCCCGTTCTCCGGACAGGTATTCACGATTCCGGCGGCGGGCACCATCGGCACTCTGGCTCAGCGTTACTTCACAGGACCCTGGGACACGAGCTTCGACTTCGGCGTTGACAAGATCACGCGCATTGGAGAGCGCCATGAGATCGTGCTCCGCATGGACTCCACGAACCTGCTCAATCACCCTGCGTTCGTGATGGGCGATCAGACGGTCAGCTCGACCACTTTCGGCAAGATCACCAGTACGTTCAACGCGCGCCGGCAGATCCAATTCACGTTGCAGTATCGTTTCTAGCATTCCCCGCGCCCCAGTAGGTACCGGCCTCCCGGCCGGTACCAGGCGCGCGAAGCGCGCCAGTTTTCCTCACCCCTGTAAGCGTGTTATAAGAGAGCTTCGTCCGAATCCTTCCCAAACCGAACCTGTATGGAACAAACCGCCGATATCGCACTGATTGGACTGGCTGTGATGGGTCAAAACCTGATCCTGAACATGAACGACCACGGGTACACGGTCGTAGCTTTCAATCGCACCGTTTCGAAGGTCGATGAATTTCTGAACGATGCCGCGAAGGGCCGCAAGACCATCATCGGCGCGCACTCCGTGGAAGAAATGGCGAAGCTGTTGAAGCGGCCGCGCAAGGTCATGCTCATGGTGAAGGCCGGTCAGGCGGTGGACGATTTCATCGAGCTGGTGCTGCCCTTCCTGGAACCGGGCGACTGCATCATCGATGGCGGCAACTCCCATTTCCCCGACACCATCCGCCGCACCAGGTACCTGGAATCGAAGGGTCTGCTCTACGTCGGGACGGGCGTTTCGGGCGGCGAAGAAGGCGCGCGCTTCGGCCCCTCGATGATGCCCGGCGGAAGTCCCGCGGCGTGGCCGCTGGTAAAGGATATTTTCCAGGCGATCTGCGCCAAGACTCCCGACGGCGAACCCTGCTGCGACTGGATGGGTGAAGATGGTGCGGGCCACTACGTCAAGATGGTGCACAACGGCATCGAGTACGGCGACATGCAGCTCATCTGCGAAGCCTACCAGGTGATGAAGGAAGGGCTCGGCCTTTCGAATGCCGAAATGCACGATGTGTTCACCGAGTGGAATAAAGGCGAGCTCGACAGCTACCTGATCGAAATCACGCGCGACATTCTCGGCTACAAGGACGAGAACGGCGAAGCGGTAGTGGACAAGATTCTCGACACCGCCGGCCAGAAGGGCACCGGGAAGTGGACCAGCGTCAGCTCTCTGGATCTCGGCATGCCGCTCACCCTCATCGGCGAGGCCGTCTATGCGCGCTGCCTCAGCGCCATGAAGGCGGAACGCGTGGCCGCATCAAAGATTCTCGCCGGACCGAAGTTCCAATTCGAGGGCGACAGAAAAACTTTCATCGAAGACATTCGCCAGGCGCTGCTCGCCTCCAAAATCGTCTCCTACGCGCAGGGCTTTATGCTGCTCCGCGAAGCCGCCAAGGAGTACAAATGGAATCTCAACTACGGCGGAATCGCCATGGTGTGGCGCGCGGGCTGCATCATCCGCAGCGCCTTCCTGGGCAAGATTAAGGAAGCGTTCGACCGCAATCCGAAGCTCGACAACCTGCTGCTGGATCCGTACTTCAGCGAGGTGATCCAGCGCTGCCAGGCATCGTGGCGCCGCGTGGTAGCTCGCGCGGTAGAAGCCGGGGTCCCGGTTCCGGCGTTCACGACTGCCCTTGCGTTCTACGACGGCTACCGCAGCGAACGGCTTCCCGCCAACCTGCTGCAAGCCCAGCGCGACTACTTCGGCGCGCATACGTACGAGCGCGTGGACCAGCCGCGCGGCAAGTTCTTCCACACGAATTGGACCGGCAAAGGCGGCAGCGTCGCCGCCGGCACCTACAACGCCTGATCATGAACAATGAACAAGTGCGGCAGCTTGCCTCCAAAATTAAGCTGCTGCTCATGGACGTCGATGGCGTCCTCACCAATGGCAAGCTATACAACGTGCCCGGACCCGACGGCAAGATGGTCGAGACCAAGGGTTTCGATTCGCAGGACGGCATCGGGCTGCAATGGCTGAGCTGGCACGGCATCAAAACAGGCGTGATCAGTGGACGCCTGTCTCCGGCGACCGCGGAGCGCGCCCGGCAGTGCAAAATGCAGTACGTCTATCAGGGCCACATCGAAAAGATCCCAATTCTCGAAGAGATTCTGGCCGACGCGAAAATCGATTCGCGGGAAGTGGCATACATCGGCGATGACTTCACGGACATCGTAATCATGCACCGCGTAGGCCTGCCGATCGCAACCGCAAACGCAAGAGCCGAAGTGAAAAAAGAAGCGTTGTACGTCACCGAAGCAGTGGGCGGAGAAGGAGCGGTCCGCGAAGTCGTGCAACTGCTGTTGCAGGCGCAAGGCAAGTGGTGCGACATCCTGAAACACTACGAGATTCAGTAACGACCGGCCTCCGGCCGGTCGCAAACTTCGAATTCCTTTACCAACCATTAACCGCCCGCCGGTACTCTCCCAAGGGCCTCCTCCGCCCTGCTGAAGATCCGCTTGAATAGCGCCGCAAACGCCATGCTATAGTGGCACGTACTTGTGCCAGCCCCACTCGATTCACCAGAGAGCATCGGACCGTATCGCATTCTGGGACTTCTCGGCAAAGGTGGCATGGGCGAGGTGTATCTTGCCCAGGACAGCCGGCTCGATCGCAAGGTTGCGCTGAAGCTGCTTTCGCCGCAGTTCGCGCGGGACGCCGAGCGCATCCTTCGCTTCACGCAGGAAGCGCGCGCCGCTTCGGCGCTGAACCATCCGAACATCATCACGATCTTCGATATCGGCGAAGCGGACGGCACGCCCTACATGGCGACGGAATTCATCGACGGGGAGACGCTCCGGCAGAGACTCGCCAAGGGTCCGCTGCGCCTTTCCGAGGTGCTGGAGTACGCCATCCAGACGGCGGGAGCGCTCGCCGCGGCGCATCAGGCGGGAATCGTGCACCGCGACATCAAGCCCGAAAACATCATGCTGCGGGCCGATGGCTACGTCAAAGTCGTGGACTTCGGTCTGGCCAAACTGACGGACCGCACGCCCGCGCCGGGCGACTCCGGCACGGTGTTGATGGGCCCGGCGGTCACAACCATGGGCACAGTCATGGGAACCGCGCAGTACATGTCGCCGGAACAGGCTCGCGGGCAGGCCATCGACGGCCGCACCGATATTTTCAGTTTCTCGGTAGTGCTGTACGAGATGCTCGCCGGCCGGCCGCCATTCACCGGCGAAACGCCGAGCCATCAGATCGTCGCCATTCTCGAGAAGGACCCACCGCCGCTCGCGGCTTCCGGATTGACCCTGCCGCCCGACCTGGAGGCGATCGTACGCAAGGGCCTCGCCAAGCCGTTGGACCAGCGCTACCAGAGCATGCAGGAGATGCTCGCGGATCTGAAAGGCATCGCCAAGCGAATCGACCTGGAGCAGACGCTTCACGAGTCCGGACGCTTCATTCCTTCGTCCGCGGTAACATCACCCCAGCCGGCTGCCGGTCCGGCAGCCAAGGCGCGGTCTAAGTGGCTACTGCCAATCGCCGGCGCGATCGTGCTCGCCGCAGTCGCGGGCTGGTTCGGTTATACCCGGCTGGCGCACCGTCAGCCCTTCGAGAACTACACGATCGATGACCTTACGGATTCAGGCAAAGTGCGCGCCGCCGTAATCTCGCCGGATGGCCGGTACGCCGTCTTCGTTCAGATCGACCGCGGAGAGGCGACGCTTTACATTCGCCAGATCGCCACCGCGACCAACGTGCAGATTCAGCCCGCGGCACGCGTCAACTTTAGCGGCTTGACGTTTTCACGCGACGGCAACTATCTCTTCTTCACCCGCCAACTCCCCGGCTCAGCCGACTCGACGCTCTATCGCGTTCCATCGCTCGGCGGAGAGCCCGCTAAGATGCTGGACGGCGTTTACAGCGCAGTCGCCTTTTCGCCTGACGACAAGCAAATGGCGTACATGACCGTCGATCTTGCGAAGGGCGGCTCCTCGCTCGTCGTATCGAAGCTGGATGGATCGGGCGCGCGCACCTTGAAGCGCGTTCAAGCGCCGGAAGCGGTGACGTCGGACCCCGCCTGGTCGCCGGACGGCAAGTGGATCGCGATCGCGCTGGCGCGTCCCGGCAGTTCGGGGTATCGCGGGCAGTTGCTGCTGATTTCGCCCGATGGCAAGGAGCGAATTGTCGGAGACAACCGCTGGGCCGGCATTCTCACAATCTCCTGGACGCCGGAAAGTTCCGGCATGTGTCTGCTCGCGACCACGCCGGGTGTGGTCACGGCCATTCAGATTTGGTTTCAGCCTCTTTCGGGCGAGCCGAGGCAGATCACCAAAGATGTAAACAGCATCTTTTCCGGTCTGAGCGCCACGGCGGACGGGAAAACGCTTCTGTCGGTCAAGCAGGAGGTCATCGCGGGGCTGCATCTCATGAATGCGGCAGAGCCCGCGAGCGATCGTCCGCTGGGCAACGCCAGTTCCAATTACACCGGTGTGCTCGGGATGGCTTGGGACGGCGCGAACCGCTTTCTCTATACCGCGAAATCGAAAACCGGCATCGATGTTTGGATCCGCGATACGGCGGAGAGCGCGAATGCGCAGCGCCTCACCAACGACAATGCCATGCTGCTTCATCCCAAAATGAGCAGTGATGGGAAAACGATGTGGTTCGGCTCGAACCGCTCGTCCGGCATCTTCCATGTATGGTCGATGGACATGGATAGCAAGCAAATGCGGCAGCTCACTTCGGGCAAAGGCGAGATGGTCGAATCGGCGACGGCCGATGGGAAGAGCATCTACTACGCGATTACGGGGGCTCCCGGCATCTGGCGGATCAATGCGGACGGCAGCGGCGCCACACAGGTGCTGACGCAAAACGTCAACGGAGCGGCAGTTTCTCCCGACGGGCAGTGGCTCGCGTACGTGTTCCTGGACTCGGGGGCGGGACGGCGCGTGCGACTCGGCGTGCTTCCCGCTAACGGCGCCGGCGAGCCGAAGGTTTTCGATTTCGCCGCGCGCGGCGGCAACTTTTTGAACTGGACGCCGGATGGCAAAGCGGTCAGCTATACCGGCAATGTCGCAGGCGTGGGGCAGGTGTGGGTGCAGCCGGTGGATGGCGGCACGCCGCGACAAGTCACGGCGTATGCCGCCGGCAATATTCTCTCCTACGAATGGTCGCCCGATGGCAAGCAGCTACTGCTTTCGCGCGGCTCGCTCAACGCGGACGCTGTCATCATCCGGCAGAAGTAGCTAGTCCCAGCTCAGAATCACTTTACCGGAGTTACCCGACGCCATCACTTCGAAGCCCTGCTCGAAATCGGTGTAGCGGTATCGGTGGGTGATCACCGGCGTGATGTCCAGACCCGATTGCAGCATCACCGTCATCTTGTACCAGGTCTCGTACATCTCGCGACCGTATATGCCCTTGATGGTGAGCATGTTGAAGATAATGGTGTGCCAGTCCACGGCCATCTCGCCCGCCGGGATGCCGAGCATGGCGATCTTCGCGCCGTGGCTCATATTGGCGATCATGTCCCGAAAGCCTGCGGGGTTGCCCGACATTTCCAGACCCACGTCGAAGCCCTCCGTCATGCCGAGTTCCTTCTGCACATCGGTCAGGTTTCGCTCGTTCACGTTCACCGCGAGAGTCACCCCCATCTTGCGGGCGAGTTCGATGCGGTAAGGGTTGATATCCGTAATCACCGTGTATCGCGCGCCGGCGTGGCGCACCACCGCCGCCGCCATGATGCCGATGGGACCCGCTCCCGTGACCAGCACGTCTTCGCCGAGCACGGGAAACGAGAGCGCAGTGTGCACGGCGTTGCCGAACGGATCGAAAATCGCCGCGACGTCCAGCGGAACGCCGTCGTGATGCCGCCAGATATTCGTCATCGGCAGCGCAATAAACTCCGCGAACGCACCCGGTCGATTCACGCCGACTCCCTGCGTGTGCGCGCACAGGTGCCGTCGTCCCGCGAGGCAGTTACGGCAGCGCCCGCACGTCACGTGGCCCTCGCCGCTGACGAGATCGCCGGGGAAAAAATCGACCACGTTTGACCCGACTTCCACAATCCGGCCTACAAATTCGTGTCCGATCGCCATCGGCACCGGGATGGTCTGCTGCGCCCACTCATCCCATTTATAGATGTGAACATCGGTGCCGCAAATGCCCGTGCGCAGGACTTGTATCAGCACGTCATTGATGCCGATTTGCGGTTTCGGGATGTCCTCGAGCCATAATCCGGGCTCGCGCTTACTCTTCACCAGAGCTTTCACAACTTAACGATAGCAGGGCGCGCGAAAATAGAGACGTGCGCGTCCTTCTTTTCGCAGCTACAACCGGGTACCAGATTCGCGTCATCTCCGAAGCCGCGCGGCGAATCGGTATCGACGTGATGCTCGCCACCGACCGCTGCCACGTGATGGAGGATCCCTGGGCCGATCGCGCGATCGCCGTGAAATTCAATCGCGTAACGGAATCGTTGGACGCTCTGCGCAATATCCAGTGCGATGGCGTGGTAGCAGTGGGCGATGGTCCGGCGGTGCTGGCGGCGGAGGCGGCGGCCATGCTTGGTATTCCGTTTCATCCACCGGCCGCGGCTCGCGCGTGTCATGACAAGCACGCCGCGCGGCAGTTGTTCGCGGCGGCCGGAATGCGCGTTCCCGAATTCTTCCTGCTGGGAGAGCGGCCGGCGACGTTTCCCTGCGTTCTGAAACCGCTGGGACTTTCCGCAAGCCGCGGCGTGATTCGCGCCAACGATGAAGCGGAGTTCGACGCAGCCGTGCGGCGAATCCGCAAAATCGGGGAGCACCAGATTCAGGTAGAAAGCTACATTCCCGGACGCGAGTTCGCTGTCGAGGGATTGATGACGCGCGGCGAGTTTCAGCCGCTGGCCATCTTCGATAAACCCGACCCGCTCGAAGGTCCGTTTTTCGAGGAGACGATCTACGTCACACCTTCGCGCGAGTCCGATGCGGTGCAGCGCGAGATTCTCTCGACGGTGGCGCAGGCGGTCAAGGCTCTCGGACTATGGCACGGTCCGGTGCATGCGGAGCTGCGCGTGAACAAGGAAGGCGCGTGGATGTTGGAGGCGGCGGCACGGCCGATCGGCGGCTTATGCGCACGGGCGCTGCGCTTCGGCGGCGCTCCGCTCGAAGAATTGATTCTGCGCCACACCGTGGGAGAGGATGTGTCGCGCGCCCGGCTGGACGGACCGGCATCGGGCGTGATGATGATTCCCATTCCCAAGGGCGGAATCTACGAATCGGTCGACGGCGTGGATCGCGCGCTGGCGACACCGGGGGTGGAGGATGTTGTGATCACGGCGGCGAACGGACAACGGCTGGTACCGCTGCCGGAAGGGGCCAGCTACCTGGGATTTATTTTCGCTCGGGGCGATTCTGCGGGCGAGGTGGAGACAGCGCTTCGGCGGTCGCATGCCGAACTTGGATTTGAGATTGCGACCGTGCTGGAAACGCTCACATAACACGTTGTACCGGCCAGGAGGCCGGTACATACCGTCAGCCTTTTGTCTTGGGTGGGACAAAATCGGGGGGCAGCGCGGCGCCTTCCCCGAAGAAATAATTGTCCATCTGTTGGAGCAGAAACTCCTGCGCCTGCTGGGTGCCTAGGTTCAGACGATACTCATTCATGAGCATCTTCATGTGCTCCACCCACAACTTCCACGCGTCTTTGGAAACGTTCTCGTAAATCTTCTGGCCCAGCGGATGCCCTTCAAACGGGACCTCGTCGAGACCTTCCAGCTCCTTCTGGAACTTCACGCAGAATACTTTGCGCGCACCGGGGCGAATCGTGTTCTGAATCTGATTAAAACCGCCGCCGCCACAACCCATGTTTTCGTTATTCTCCTAAGTTCCAGGATACCGCGCTCACGGACGAAATCCCGCCGCCACCAGCACGGCGCCGAGGTCGCGCGTGTCGGGGGGCGCCTGGAAGGTCTCGTCGAGGCGGATTTCCACCGTCGCGGTTGCCGCAGCGGGCTTCACCGGTCCGCTTTCCACAGTGTACAGGCCTGGCCGCGGAACAGTTTCCGTTTTGACTTCGCGGCCATCGAGCAGCACTTCGATGCGGCGCGCGGGCGCGTTATCCGGGATGAACACTTTTACCTGCACCGGCGTTGGCACGGCGGGCGATTTCAGGACCAGGATGGCATCCGCGCCCATCCATCCATCGCTCGCCGAGATGCCGGTGACGATATGCGCGGCCGCTTGCGGATCTTTCATCGTCAGGTACTCGAGAGTTGGATTGCGCTGCCCAATCTTGACGGCAGTAACGCGGTCGATCACTCCGGTCGAGATACCGAACGGCCAAAAACCGCGCGATGTGGTGGAGTATCCCGAGTTCGATTCGAGACCGATGGTCCGCAGAGGGATCGCGGGCCGAATCACGGTTGTCGCGATCGGTGTTGCCGGCGCGTTCACTTCAGCAGCCCGGCCCAACTCGCTGGTGACGACCACATCTCCCGGCTGCAATTTCGTGCCGTGGGTCAGCGGTTCTGCGCCGCGGATTTCCAGATAGGTCCGCAGTCCCCACTCTCCGTTGACGTAAACGCGGCTCGGCGCTTGCGGCCACGGGAGCGTTTCGGCAAACGTCCGATATGCGTTCCAATGCTGGTAATTGACCGCCGCAAGTCCGAGCGCGACCGGCAATTGCACGCCCAGTATCCAAATGCGCCAACGAACGTGGGACGCGAAGATGGCAAGCGGCGCGGCCATCGGAAGCAGATAGCGCGCTGGTCCATCGAAGAAGATCGCAATCGCAGCCGCGAAGAAAATGCCGATCCAGGAAAGCAGGAATGCGACCGCCGGGTCGCGGCGTTTCGGCCATGCGGCGAGCAGCAGTAGCGGCGTCCCGAAGATCAGGAACTGCGATTGGATGCTCAACGCCAGGGCGGTGCGCGCTTTCGCGATGATGGTCTGGAATTGCGGCATGTAGCCGGCGAGCACGGCAGCCGGCATCGCTCCCGTCGTCATGCGCTCGAAGATTTGCCAGCCGATCATCACGGCAGGCGCGGCGAAAATCGCAACCCACGCCCGCCGGTCGCCGCGGCGAAATAGCCAGACATACGCCGCAAGAATCGGCGTGAGCACGATTGCCTGGTACGCCGCCATAACAGCGAGCGCCATCGCAAGCACAGAGAGCAGCAGACGATCCGCCACAAAGAAGGCGATCGCCGCGAGCCAGAACGCCAGAAACGGGAGATCGCTTTCGAGAGTGTTGCCATTCACTACGAAAGGCGGCACTGCGATGAAAAGCAGCACGGCCCAGAGCGGGTGCGGCGAGAAGCGTTTGGCCAGCGACCACACGCTGAGCGCGGCGATGACGGAGTAGCCGATGTACGCCGCATGGAAGGCCGCTTCGTGCAGCCCTCCGAAAATGGCGATCAGCGCGGCGAGCGTCCAGGCATCGAGCGGCGGGTGCGGATGGCCGCGCAAATCCACTGTTTCGGCCCGAAAAACGTAAGGGGTGTGCGAAGGATGCAGGGGATCGATCTGCGCGTGGGCGGCTTCGGTGAGGTAGATGTCGTCGTCCCCGCCCGCGGCCTGATTGAGAAACGGAATGCGGATCAGCAGGACCGCTGCGATGATCAGCAGCGGTCCGAATCGGTTTAGGCGGGCTTCCATCGGAGCACCGGCTTGCGGGCCGCGCCCACTTCATCCACGCGACTGGTCCGGGTGCCGTAAGGAGCGTTCTTCACCAGTTGCGGATCGCTTTCAACTTCCTTGGCGATGGCCTGCATGGCGGAAATGAACTCGTCGATTTCCCGCTTGCCCTCGGTCTCTGTCGGCTCAATCATGAGCGCGCCGTGCACGATGAGCGGGAAACTCACGGTGTACGGATGGAAACCGTAGTCGATGAGCCGCTTGGCAATATCGCCCGTGCGGACGCCGGCCTTCGCCTGACGATCGTCGCTGAAGACGACTTCGTGCATGTTCGGCGAGGGGTACGGCAGGTCGTAATAGGGCTCGAGTTGCTTGCGGATATAGACGGCGTTGAGCACCGCATCCAGCGTGGCATTGCGGAGTCCGGGTCCGCCGTGCGCCAGAATGTACGCGAGGGCGCGGACCAGCACTCCGAAATTGCCGTAGAACGCGCGTACGCGGCCGATTGAGTTCTTGCGCTTATAGTCCCAGGCGAGTTTTTTGCCGGAACGCTTCAGGCGCGGCGTGGGCAGGAACGGTTCGAGCGCCTTCTTCACAGCCACGGGACCAGCGCCGGGGCCACCTCCGCCGTGCGGCGTCGAGAACGTCTTATGCAGGTTGAGGTGCATGACGTCCACTCCGAAATCGCCGGGGCGCGCCATACCGACGAGCGCGTTCATGTTCGCGCCATCCATGTAGAGCATGGCGCCTTTCTTGTGCAGAATGTCGGCCGCGTGGATAATGTTCTCTTCGAAGACGCCGAGCGTGTTCGGGTTCGTCACCATCAGCGCCGCGACATCGCCCGTGACGAGCTGCTCCAGCGCGCCCACGTCGAGGACGCCGGTCTCGCTGGATTTGATGTTCTCGATAGCGTAACCGGCGATGGCGGCGGTTGCCGGGTTGGTGCCATGCGCCGAATCGGGGATCAGAATCTTCTTGCGCGGGTTGCCCTTCTTTTCCAGCAGCGCGCGGATGAGCAGAATGCCGGTGAGTTCGCCGTGCGCTCCGGCGGCAGGCTGAAGTGTAACCGCGTCCATGCCCGTGATTTCGGCGAGTGCGTTTTCAACGCGCTCCATCACGGCCATGCAGCCCTGCGCGAGAGCCTCCGGCTGATAGGGATGCGCCCAGGCGAGCCCGTCAATGCGGGCGACGGCTTCGTTGATCCGGGGGTTGTACTTCATGGTGCAGGAGCCCAGCGGATACATGCCGTAATCGATGGCGTAATTCCAGGTGGAAAGCCGCGTGAAGTGGCGAATCGCTTCCACCTCGCTCACTTCGGGGAAACCTTCGATCTCGTCGCGAACGTTTTCAGCGCCGAGCAGCGCGGCCGCGTCGGGCGCGGGCACATCGAGTTCCGGAAGCTGGTAGGCGCGCTTTCCGGGTGAAGATCGCTCAAACAGGAGCGCTTCGTTTTGCGAGAGATGCGAACGAACTTTGCTCATGCCAGCACCTCCGTACCAGGCTGCTCGGGAACCTGATCGACGGAGTGGCCGAACGCGGCGGCGACTTCATCCATCTGGCCGCGGCGGCTCATCTCGGTAGCGCAGAGGAGCATGCAATCGGCGAGTTCCGGATAGAACCTGCCAAGCGGCAACCCTCCGATGATTTTCTTTTTCAGCAAGGCTTTGTTGATGTCGTCGGGGGATTTGCCTTCGGCGCGCGCCACGAATTCGTTGAAAAACGGTCCGCTAAAACGCGGCGTCACAAGGCCGGAGAGATAGTGCGCCTTCGCCAGATTCTGCGTGGCGAGTTCGCGGAGTCCGGCTTTGCCGTAGACGGTCATAAAGACCGTGGCCATGAGCGCGATGAGCGCCTGATTCGTACAGATGTTGCTTGTCGCCTTCTCGCGGCGAATGTGCTGCTCGCGCGTGGAAAGCGTCAAGCAGAACGCGCGGTTGCCGTTCGAATCGACGGTCTGGCCGACGAGGCGACCCGGCATCTGGCGGATAAACTTCTCCTTGGTCGCCAGGATTCCGGCGTACGGACCGCCGTAGCTGGGCGAGATGGCGAAGCTCTGCAATTCGCCGGCGACAATATCGGCTTCAGCGGGGGGAGCGATGAGGCCCATGGAAACGGCTTCGGTGAAGACGACGATCAGCAGAGCGCCGCGACGATGGGCGATCTCGGCAGCCTGCTTCACCTGCTCGACGATGCCGAAGAAATTCGGCGACTGAATAATCACCGCGGCCGTGAGGTCATCGATCTTGCGTTCGAGATCTTCAAGGTCAATAGTGCCCGCGTCCTGCACATACCCGAACTCTTCGACCGGCATGCCCTGATGTTTCGCGTACGTCTGAAGAACTTCGCGGTATTCCGGATGCACGGACTTGGCGATCACGACCTTGCCTTTGCCGGTGGCGCGGACGGCCATCATCGCGGCCTCAGGCACGGCGGTGGAGCCGTCGTACATAGAGGCATTGGCCACATCCATGCCGGTGAGCTGGCAGAGCATGGTTTGAAATTCAAAGATGGTGGTGAGGGTGCCCTGCGAGATTTCCGCCTGGTATGGCGTGTACGACGTCAAAAATTCGCCGCGCGAGACCACCGTATCCACCAACACCGGCCGGTAGTGATTGTAGACGCCTGCGCCGAGAAAGCTGGCATAGCCGTTCGCGTTTTCGGCGGCCCGGGCGCGGAAGTACTCGACAATTTCGTATTCGCTGAGGCCGGCCTCCAGCTCCAGAGGGCGCTTGAGGCGGACGGATTCGGGCAGGTGCGCGAAGAAGTCTTCGGCCGAGCCCACGCCGCAGGCATCCAGCATCTCGCGGCGTTCGGAATCGGATTTCGGGAGGTAACGCAACTACTTTTCGGCTCCTATATAGGTTTGATAATCGGCGGCGGACATTAGATTCTGAACGTCCGCGGGCGAGGCGAGCTTCACTTTGACGAGCCAGGCTGCGCCATGCGGATCGTCGTTGAGCTTTTCGGGCGAATCGGCGAGCGTCTGGTTGACCTCGGTGACTTCGCCGGCGACGGGCGAGTAGACGTCGCTCACTGCCTTGACGGATTCGACGGAGCCCAGCGATTTTCCGGCTTCTAACTTCGTGCCGGGCTTCGGCAGGTCGACGTACACGATGTCGCCGAGCTCTTCCTGGGCGTGGTCGGTGATGCCTACGGTCGCAGTGTCGCCTTCCACGAGGACCCACTCGTGTTCCTTGGTGTAGCGGAAGTTTTCTGGATACATGGTTTATTTCGCTCGTTTGTAGAACGGTGTTTCCACGGTTACCGCATCCACGGGCTGGTTGCGGATGATGATTTGGATCGACTTCCCGGGTACGGCATGTTCGATCGGCAGGTAGCAGAGGCCGATGTTCTTGTTCAGTGTGGGGGCCGGCGAGCCGCTGGTGACCCAACCGGCGGGCGCGCCATCGAGGTAGACTTCATAGCCGTCGCGGGCAATGCCTCGTCCGCGCATTTCGAAGCCTGCGAGTTTGCGTTTGAGTCCGGCTTCTTTGGCTCTCACGAGAGCGTCGCGGCCGGTGAAATCGCCCTTGTCGATTTTGACGATCCAGCCGAGGTCGGCTTCCAGCGGGTTGATGGACGCGTCGATTTCGTGGCCGTAGAGCGCCATCTTCGCTTCCAGGCGAAGAGTGTTGCGAGCGCCGAGCCCAGCCGGCTTAATGCCGAATTCGGCTCCGGCGTTCATGACTTCGTTCCAGATGCGTGCGGCTTCGGACGGAGGCACGTAGATTTCGAAGCCATCCTCGCCGGTATACCCGGTGTGCGCGATGCGCGCCGGAGTTCCGGCAACTTCGCCATCAGTGAACCAGTAGTATTTGATAGCTTTGAGATCGGTGGACGTAAGCTTTTGCAGCGTGGCTGCGCCCTTGGGGCCCTGTATGGCCAACTGCGCGTATTGCGACCCGGCATTTTCGACGCTGCAATCGAACTTGTTCTGCGCCTGGATATGCTCGAAATCCTTATCCTGATTCGACGCGTTGACGCAGACGAAGATGTGGTCCGGCGCGACCTTGTGGACGAGAATGTCGTCGACGAAACCGCCGTGGTCGTACAGCAGGCCGGAATAGTGGGCCTGACCGATCTGTAGCTTAGCGACGTTGTTCGTGGTCACGGCATCGGCGAGTTGGGCGGCCTGAGGACCGCGGATCTCGATTTCCCCCATGTGGGACACGTCGAACAGGCCGACAGACGTGCGGACGGCGTTGTGTTCGTCGATGATTCCGGAGTATTGGACGGGCATGTCCCAGCCCCCGAAATCGACCATTTTGGCGCCGAGGGCCCGATGGACGGAATTCAGGGGCGTGACACGGAGCGACGAGGCTTCGGGCATGAAAATTCAGGCTAACACACGGCCGCTGTGCATGCGGCTGGGCGCTTAGGAGAAGCTGCGGATGGCGGCTGCTTCGTCGTCGTGAACATCGAAAACGGTGTACAGCTTGGTAATTTGCAGCAGGTCGCGCACGCGCTTGTTGAGGTTCAGCAATTTGAGCTGACCTCCCGAGTTCGTGACGGTGGTGAAGCCGCTGACGAGTTCGCCGATGCCGGAGCTATCGATATAGGAGACCTCGCCCAGGTTGAGCAGGATCTTCTTATGGCCCTTGCTGACCAAGTCGCGCAGGGAATCGCGCAGGGCGCTGGACCCCTCACCGAGAGTGATCCGCCCCGCGACGTCCACTACCGTCGCATCGCCGACTTGCCGAGTGTTCAACTTTACGCTCACCGAAATGCCTCCTGGCTACTTTGACACCGTGTATTTGACTAAAGTTAATTCCGTACCGCCGGCTTCCGGCCGGCGAACCTCAAACTCATCCATGAAGGACTTGATGAGGAAGATGCCGCGACCCGAAGTGCGCAGAAGGTTTTCCGGCGCGAGCGGGTCAGGCAGATTTTCATAATCGAAGCCTTCGCCCTGGTCCGCAATCTGAATCGTGAAGCGGTTGTCGCCGTGAGAGACGGCGAAGCGGACCTTCTTATTGGCGTTGTAGCGATTGCCGTGGACAACGGCATTTACCATGGATTCGCGGACGGCCATCCCAATCTTCATGAGGTCGTCTTCATCGAAGCCGGCGCGCTGGGCGAGACCTACGGCGAGTTCTTCGGCGCTATCGACGCTCTCGAGAGTGGAGTCGAGAAGGCGCTCCACAGCTTCGGGTACAGGCCGCTTGTTATCGCGCATATCGGGAACAGCCGGATCGGGGCAAAGCGAATCGTCAGAATAAATTACGGGCGTATAGAAAGTCAAGGCGAGGCCGGGAGGGCGCAGCCGCTCACCCTAGCTTCGCGGTGGCTTCGAAATTGGGTTCGTTTTCGCGGGTGGCGCAGGGCGGTTGTTTGTTTTCTTCAGATTAGGGACCCGGTTTGGGTTCGTTCGGTAATTTTGCCGATCGACGGTGCCGTTGGGGTGGCTGCTTTCCGGACGTGCTCCTCCTAATTCGACCTTACCATGCTTAGCCTGGTTTGCGACCGGGCAGGAGCCCGGTCGTTACAGCACCAGCTCCGCGCCGGCTCCGGGGTCACATTTCATTTTGGCGGCGGCGGAGGCTTGGGCCAGCGAGATTTCGAGGTAGCCTCCGCTTCCCCAGATCAGGAAGAGTTCTCCGGGACCCGTTTCGGCGTAGTTGCGGGCGAGCACGTCGATGGTGTGGCGGCCGACGGTCATGTGGAAATCGCGCGTTTCGAGATCGGGGAAATCGTCACGGTGGAAGTTGGTGATGATGTTGCCGAAGCGATCGATTTTGAGGATGCGGCCGGACCAGGTCCGCTTGCCGGTGCGGGTGGGCTTGTGGAAGTCCGGCCGAACGTAGTCATCGATTAGTTTGCCGACCTTGGAGGGAAGGACCCCGGCGGCGATGTGGGCGCCGACCGGCGAGAAGATGTCGCGGCCGTGGAAGGTCTTGCTGACCGGGTGCAGGAAGTACTTTTCGTTCGAGATCAGCCGGACTTTGTTCTTCTCGCGCGCATCGATCATGGCGAGCACGCCGTTGTCCGGCGCGATGAAATACTGCCCCGCGGCTTCCATGAGGATCGGGCGGCGGGCGGTGCCGACTCCGGGATCGACCACCACCACGTGCACCGTCTTTTTCGGGAAATAGCGATACGTCTGCGCGAGCAGGTAGGCGCCTTCCTCAATGGCGAAGGGCTGCACGCCGTGGCTGATGTCCACGAGTTGCGCTTCGGGGCAGATCGCGAGAATGACGCCTTTCATCGTGCCCACGTAGTGGTCGGAGAGGCCGAAATCCGTGGTGAGGGTCAGGATCGGTTTTCGCATTGATAAAATGGAGTCAGTGCAGCATTTTTATTTCGACCACAACGCCACCACCCCTGTGTCTCCGGAAGCCATGGAGGCCATGGTGCAGTGTCTCGGTCAAGTGTATGGTAACGCCTCCAGCATTCACCGGTTCGGCCAGAGCGCCAAGCAGAAACTGGAGGCTGCGCGGCGGCAGGTGGCGTCGCTGATCAACGCGCCTGCCACTTCGATGGTGTTCACAAGCGGCGGCACGGAGTCGGACAATCTGGCGATTCTCGGCACGGTGCGCGCGGCGGGCGACGGCCGGCGGCATGTGGTGACGAGCTCGGTAGAGCATCCCGCGGTGCTGGCGAGTTGCCGGCAGTTGGAGCGCGAGGGATATGCGGTGACATGCCTGCGCGTGGGCGCGAGCGGCGCAGTCAATCCCGACGATCTGCGCGCGGCGCTGCGGCCCGAAACCGCTCTGGTGACGGTGATGCACGCGAACAACGAGACGGGCGTGATTCAGCCGGTAGCCGAGATTTGCAAGATTGCGCATGAGGCGGGCGTCCCGGTGCACGTGGACGGCGTGCAGGCTCTGGGCAAGATTCCGGTGGATGTGGAAGCGCTCGGGGTGGACCTATATACCGTCAGCGCACACAAAATCTATGCTCCGAAGGGTGTGGGCGCGCTGTACATCCGCAAAGGAACGAAGCTGGCGGCGACCACTTTCGGGGGCCACCACGAGCGCGAGCGGCGCGCCGGCACCGAGAACGTGCCGGGGATCGCGGCGTTCGGCTCGGCGGCGGACGCTTGCGCCGTGCAACTGGCCGCGGACGCCGAGCGGATCGGCAATTTGCGCGACCGGTTGGAGGCTGCGGTACTGGAGCGAATTCCGGGCAGCGGCGTGAACGGGTCGCGCTGGAATCGCGTTCCGAACACGACGAATCTGTACTTCGAAGGCATCGACGGCGAGGCGCTGACGATCGCGCTGGACCTGCGCGGGTTCGCGGTCTCGACCGGCGCGGCGTGCTCCAGCGGAGCGATTGCGCCATCGCACGTTTTGACGGCAATGGGCTTCCCGGCGGACCGGGCACGCGCATCGATGCGTTTCAGCCTGGGGCGCGGGAATACTGTGGAGCAGGTAGATGCTCTGGTGGAAGCGCTGAGCGCTTCGGTGGCGCATCTGCGGAGGATTTCGGTGCATGCCTGAAGCAATCCCTATTGCAGTCGCGATGAGCGGCGGCGTCGATAGTTCCACGGTTGCGGGGTTGCTGGTGCGGCAGGGTCACGCGGTGGTCGGGCTGACGATGCAGTTGTGGAATCAGCGGCGGCTGCCGGAACTTGCGACGGAGAATGCGGGCGGCCGCTGTTGTTCCCTTGACGATGTATACGACGCGCGGCGCGTGGCCGAGCAGATCGGCATTCCCTACTACGTGGTGAACTTCGAGCGGCAGTTCGAGGATCAGGTGGTAAAGCCGTTCGTCGAGGAGTACCTGGCGGGCCGCACGCCGGTGCCCTGCACGCTGTGCAACAACTACATCAAATTCGATCGCTTCCTGGAGATGGCCGATTCCGTGGGCGCGCGGCACATCGCAACGGGACATTATGCGCGCGTGCGGTATGACGAAGCGAGCGGCCGGTATCAACTGCTGCGGGCGATGGATTCCACGAAGGATCAGACTTACTTTCTATTTGGGCTGACGCAGGCGCAACTGGCTCGCACGTTGTTTCCGCTCGGCGAGCTGACGAAGCCCGAGGTTAGGGAGCTGGCGCGCGGCATGGACCTGGCGGTCGCGGCGAAGGGCGATAGTCAGGAGATCTGTTTTGTTCCGAATGGCGACTACGCTGCGTTCATGAGCGCGTATTTGAAGGATCAGGGTGTGCCCGAGGCGGCGACTCGCGGCGAAGTGGTGAATGCGGCGGGAAAGAAGTTGGGCGAGCATGCGGGAGTGCATCATTTTACAGTGGGACAGCGGCGCGGGCTGGGGATTGCGGCGGGCGAGCCGTTGTACGTAATTGCTACGGACCCGGAGTCGCAGCGAGTGGTGGTGGGCGGCAACGACGATCTGCTGCGGCGCGAGTTTTTTGCCGGGGATGTGAATTGGATTTCGATTGCGGGTGTGGACGCGGGGCCGGTGCGGTGTGTGGTGAAGATCCGGCATAAGCATGGCGGTGCGCCCGGCTTGGTTGAATACGCGGGCGCGGGTCGGGTGAAGGTCACGTTTGACGAACCACAGCGGGCTGTCACTCCGGGGCAGGGCTCGGTTTTTTATGACGGCGACTTCGTGCTTGGCGGCGGGTGGATTGAGTAACGACCGGGCTCGCGTGTCGGTTTGCGGCAGCGCATTAACCACAGAGACACGGAGGACGCAGAGAGGGCACAGAGAAGACCGGAGCTGCGACCGTGAGGGTCTGGTAAGAATCCGGCTGTCGCTCTCGTCGCACTCAATTCGCTTTTCGAGGCACCTTTTGCCGCTCCCTCACGGGCTTGTGAAAAAATTTGGCCACTGTTCTCGTCGCGCTCCATACGCCTTTCGATGCACCATTTACCGCTCCCTCACGGTCACGGCTCCGTAAGCAGAATC